>Ga0206125_10001291_pt1 | contig 29471 bp, 25 predicted proteins | sample Helgoland_Spring_4_FD_148598 | JGI IMG/M metagenome (GOLD analysis project Ga0206125, IMG submission 148598) | Pelagic subsurface seawater microbial communities from Kabeltonne, Helgoland, North Sea - Helgoland_Spring_Bloom_20160331_1 | ecosystem: Environmental > Aquatic > Marine > Epipelagic ... | reverse complement strand
AATATTTACCTAACCGTTTTAGAAGTGCAGCAAAAATATTCGCAAATAATAACGCAAAATCACAAATTATAGGTCAATTACCCAGATACTTATTAGAAGCATGTGGATTTGGTGGAATTATTCTGATGCTGATTGTTCTGATTCTTTCAAAAAAAGATTTAAGCGCTACATTACCTATAATTGCAATATATACATTATCTGCATATCGCCTGTTACCAGCAATGCAGACAATATATGCATCTGTAACTCAAGTTCGTTTTGTGCAACCTGCGCTAGATGAATTACATTCTGAAATGTACAGTCCAATAAACGATATTATATCATTGGATGTATTACCGATAACAACTTCTAAAAAATTGACAATTGCTAAAGAGAAGATTTCTTTTTCAAACGTTTGTTTTCATTATGATAAAAATGTTCCAACATTGTCAAACATAAACATTGATTTAAAAGTTAATAGTTCTGTTGGAATTGTTGGTGCAACGGGAAGTGGTAAATCTACCCTAATTGACATATTTCTAGGTCTTTTAACACCTACTGAAGGTAGTCTTTATGTTGATGGCAAAGTTTTAAATTTTGAAAATATACTTAAATGGCAAGAAAATATTGGTTATGTACCACAAAATATTTATCTTTCAGATGTAACAATAGCAGAAAATATTGCATTTGGAGTACCTTTCCCAGAAATTAATCAAAAGGTATTATTAAAAGTAGCTAAAATAGCAAATATACATGATTTTATTACCAATGATCTGACGGATGGTTATTCAACTATTGTTGGTGAACGTGGAATAAGACTATCTGGAGGTGAGCGACAACGTATTGGGATAGCACGTGCTTTGTATCGCGCTCCTAAAATGTTAGTTCTTGACGAGGCAACAAGTGCGCTTGATACAATAACAGAGGCCGAAGTTATGAATGCTTTAATGAATAAACTAGGAAAAAAAATTACTACAATTACGATTGCCCATAGACTTAGTACTGTGCGTAATTGTGATATTATATATTTGCTTGAAAAGGGAGCAATTAAGGGGCAAGGCACATATGATGAATTAATGTCCTCTAATGATATTTTTCAAAAAATGCTAGGATTAAAATCATGAAAGCAGTAATACTCGCAGGTGGATTTGGAACACGGATTTCAGAAGAGACACACTTAAGACCAAAGCCTATGATCGAAATTGGAGGAATGCCAATATTATGGCACATATTAAAGCTATATTCCAGCTATGGCGTTAATGATTTTATAATATGCTGTGGGTATAAAGGCTATGTAATAAAAGAATACTTTGCTAATTATTTTCTACATATGTCTGATGTAACGTTTGATATTTCAAAAAATAAAATGGAAGTACATCAAAGGAATGCTGAGCCCTGGAGGGTAACATTATTAGATACTGGGGAAAAAACACTCACGGGTGGTCGCCTAAAAAGAGCCTCAGAATATATAAAAGATGAGGAACAGTTTTGTTTTACTTATGGGGACGGATTGTCAAATTTGAATATTGAAAATTCAATTTCTTTTCATAAAAAACATAAAAAGTTAGTTACCATGTCGGCTGTGAAGCCTCCAGGTAGGTTTGGAGCTATACAAAGAGATGGCAATATTATAACAAAATTTAAAGAAAAACCCAGTGGTGATGGCCATAGAATTAATGGAGGTTTTTTTGTTTTATCCCCAAAAGTTTTAGATTATGTTCCTGATGATTTAACGAGTTGGGAAGAAGGGCCTTTAAACCAATTATCAGCGATGAAAGAAGTGATGGCGTTTGACCATGATGGTTTCTGGCAGCCAATGGATACTCTTCGTGATAAGCATTATTTAGAAAACCTATGGAATTCAAATTCAGCACCATGGAAAAATTGGAATTAAAATTCAAAACAAATTAAATATTTTTGGTTATAGTTAATAAAATAATTTAGGGAAATATAAATATCATTATGAGAGTTCTTGTTACAGGAAATATGGGGTATGTAGGATCAGCATTAAATACAATCCTATTGAAATACTATCCAGACATTGAAATAATTGGCTATGATACTTCATTCTTTGGTCACGCCATACAAGGTGCATCGGTTATACCTGAACACGGTATGGTAAAGCAATATTTTGGAGATGTAAGAGAATTTGACTCATCTTTACTTGAGGGTGTTGATTCGGTGATACATTTAGCTGCAATTTCTAATGATCCAATGGGTAATGAATTTTCTGAAGTAACCTCAGAAATAAACTACTTGGAAAGTGTCCGTTTAGCTGAAATGGCGGCTGCTTGTGGTGTAAAAAACTTTGTATTTGCATCTAGTTGTTCTGTTTATGGTCAATCTGATGGAACTCCAAAAAAAGAGACAGACACACTAAACCCATTAACCGCATACGCTAAATCAAAAATTGATACTGAAAAAGCAATACAAAAAATTAATTTACAAAATATGGTTTTTACTAGTTTAAGATTTGCTACTGCATGTGGATGGTCAAATCGTATGCGATTAGATCTAGTTCTAAATGATTTTGTAGCTTGTGCAATTTCTTCAGGTAAAATTAGTGTTCTTAGTGATGGCACTCCTTGGCGTCCTTTGATTGATGTTGAAGATATGGCTCGCGCAATAGTATGGGCAATCAAACGGCCGGCCTACAATGGGGGTCAATATGTTGCAGTAAACACTGGCTCACAATCTGGCAATTACCAAGTTAAAGAAATAGCACAGGCAGTAGTCAGCCAATTGCCAGAGACTGTTGTTTCAATAAATAAAGATGCGCCGCCTGACACGCGATCTTATTCAGTTGATTTTGAGCTCTTTAATACTTTAGCTCCTGAGTTTGTTCCAAAAATTAATTTAGAACAATCTATCGATAATATCTATAAAGGCTTAGTGAATATTTCTTTTAGTGACAATAATTTTAGATTGTCACCCTTTATGCGGCTAATTTCTTTGCGTAGTCATATAGAATATGGGCGCTTAAATGATAAATTAAAATGGCAAGTACAAAAATGATACAAGATTAAATAATATTTATATCTTTAAATAATTTTGTAAATGGAATAATAGTAGTTACGTATTATAAGGTTTTTGAATATGAATTTTACAGAAACGCCACTCAAAGGTAGCTACTTAATTGATCTTGAACTTCTTACAGACGATAGGGGTTTTTTTTCAAGATATTTCTGTGAAGGAGAATTTTCTAGTAATGGGTTAAATATAGACTGGCCACAAATTAACAACTCTATGAGTTTGGAAATTGGTACATTAAGGGGACTCCATTTTCAAAATAACCCGTACACTGAAGTAAAGTTAGTAAGGTGTATTAGTGGGTCAATTTGGGATGTAATAGTTGATTTAAGAGAAGATTCAAATACTTATGGAAGATGGTTTGGAGCTAACTTAACTTCAAAAAATAGAAGTATGATGTATGTGCCAGCTGGTTTTGCACATGGTTTTATCTCATTAGAAGAAAAATCAGAAGTATTATATCTTTCATCTCAGTTTTATACTCCTAATGCTGAAGGTATATTAGCCTGGAATGATCCGAAAGTTTCAATTAAATGGCCAGTTAGTCCAAGAATAGTTTCTGAAAAAGATAGTCAAGGCGCATTATTAGATAATATAAAACCTATCAAAACTTGATTTAGATAAAATTTTAGATAAATAATGGAAAAATCAAAAATATTAATCACTGGTGTGTCTGGCCTTATTGGCAGCCAAATAAGCCAATTAGCTTTAAATAGGGGCTATGGTGTAACTGGTTTAGCGCGAAGTAATATCTCTAAACTTGAAGAAGAATTGGGTATACCAGTAATTGAATTAGATCTTTTATGTGATTTTAGTAGTATCCCATTTTTTGATACAATTATTCATTGTGCAACAGCAAATGACATTATTTCAAAAGATATTACTTTAGGATATGAACTTTCTGTTGTGGGAACTCAAAAGTTACTTGCTGCAGCAAAAAATGTTGGAGTAAAAAACTTTATATATATATCAACAGCACAGGTCTATGGAACTGAATTAATTGGTAAATTTAATAGTGAGACTAATATTAATTGTGAATCTGAATATGCACTAAACCACTACCTTGGAGAAGAAATTTGTCGCCATTATTCAAAATTGTATGACATGAATATAATTGTAATTCGCCCTTCAAATGTGTTTGGTGAAGCATTGATTAGTACTGTAAATAGAGATACACTCGTACCAAATTGCTTTATTTCTCAAATAATAAGTGAAGAGAAAATCACAATTAAATCTTCTGGTAATCAAATGCGTGATTTTATTTTAAATGAAGATCTTTCAGAAATTATATTAAATAATTTGGCGCTCATTTCTGAGGGTTATTCTATAATAAATGCTGCATCAGGATTTAATTTGTCTATTCGTGAAATAGCAGATGAGGTACTTCAAGTTTATAAGGAAGAATATGGATTAATTGGTCAAATATCTATTGAGTCTAACCTACCAGAGCAAAGCAATCATTTTGAAATAAGCTTAGATAATAATATTGTTAAAAAAAACTATAAAGAGTATAAAAAAGATATAAAATCTAAAATTATTAACATATTTAGAAAGAAATTTTAACTATGGATTCTAATAATAAAGAAATAAATCTTTTTAATCAAGAACGTAAAGATTCAATGGAATCTATAAGGCTTGATAAAAAGTTACAGAAAAAAACAATTGATTGGATGATACATGCTGATAAATATAAATACACATATAATTTTAGCTGGATGGGTCGACCTGTAATAAAGTACCCTGCAGACATTATAGTTCAACAAGAACTAATGTGGAAATTGAAGCCTGATTTAATTATTGAAACTGGGATTGCTCATGGTGGATCTATTGTTTTTTCAGCGTCCATGCTTGAGATGATGGGTATAGATGGTGAGGTTGTAGGTATAGATATTGATATACGTACGCATAACCGTGAATTAATTGAATCACACCCTATGAATAAAAAGATAACTATGTATGAGGGTAGTTCCACTGACGTTGAAATTATAGAAAAAGTTAAGACACATACAATTGGTAAAAAAACTATACTGGTTATTTTAGATTCTTTACATAGTCATGAGCATGTTTTGAACGAACTTCATCTTTACACAAAATTTGTAACGCCTGGATCTTATTGTATTTTACCTGACACATTTATAGAATTTTTTCCAGAAGGGTATTATTCAAAAGATAGGCCTTGGGATGTGGGCGATAATCCATATACTGCTATGAAGCAATTTTTAATTGAAAATGATCAATTTGAGATTGATAAAAATTTGTCTGGAAAAGCTTTAATAACAGAATCTATAGATGGTTACTTAAGAAAAAAAACTTAGTCTTATGAAATTTAATAATACTTACTAAATAACTTTTCGGCCATCTTTGGTAAATATTTAGGGTAATTCAATGTATGAAAAACATAAAAAATTAATTTCTCCTGAAGAATATAAGCGTGAGATATTTCCAATTAGAGATAAATTTCCAGATCTTTTTATTACATCACCTAATAAATTAAATCTTACACTTGGAATTGGCGCTCTTAGTCATGATAGTGCTGCATCTTTAGTTGATAATCAGGATGGAAATATTCTTTTTGCTACAGCTGAAGAAAGGCTTAGTAACATCAAACATGATAGTAGATTCCCTATTGGGTCGATAATAAAATGTTGTGAATATGCTGATATGAAAGGGTTCTCAATTAATTCAGTTGCAGTAAATTTTTGCTATGAAGAATTTATAACCAAAGGCTTATTTAAGCAATTATTGCAGATCCTAGACAATAAGATTGCTGAAAGTATAACCAATAACGCAATCCAAAAAGTTAACATATTATTGAGTCCTATCTGGATAAATAAGGATGAACCGTTGGATTGTTTAATTTCTGATATGTTATCAGTTTATAATTTTTCTGAACCAATTTTCAATAATACAAGGCTTTTATTGAGTTGGTATATGAACGTTAGTTTTAAATATAAGAGTATAAAAAACATTATTGAAAAATTATTTCCTGATATGGAGCTGAACTTTATTAATCATCATGAAGCGCACGCTGCATCTGCATACTTTGGAAGTGGTGAAGAAAATTCCTCAATCCTTGTAATTGATGGACATGGTGAGTCTGAAACAACTTCAATTTTTCATGGATTAGGTAATAATTTAACTGCTAAGTCTTCAAGTCATTGGCCGGATAGTCTTGGATCATTATATTTGGCAGCAACAAGATATCTTGGCTTTGATTATGGTGATGAATTCAAAGTTATGGGTATGGCAGCTTATGGAAAGCCAATATTTTATGATTTGTTGTCAGAATTTGTAACTGTTGATCAGAAAAATTGTTTTAAATTACATGAGAATAAAATGCTTAAGCTAAATTTTGTTGGAAAATCAGGACAAATGAGATATGGTTTTAGCCCATATTTTGGTGAAATTGTAAAATCTAGAAAACCTGGAGGTAAAATTGAACAGGAACATTTTAATTTTGCCGCCTCGTTGCAAATGCTCACAGAAAAATCTGGAGTTAAACTTGCAAAAAATGCCTTTGATATTACTGGATGCAATAAAATGACCATTACTGGTGGGGTTGGCTTGAATGGCCTTATGAATGAAGCTATCAGAAGATCTGGTTTTGATGATCTATTTGTATATCCAGCTTCAGGCGATGATGGAACTAGTGCAGGAGCGGCTCATGCAGTTCTATTAAAAAAAGGTGTTAAGCCACATTCTCGTTTGCAAAGTTGTTATTTTGGAAATAGTTCAAGTGAAAAAGAAATGGAAGCTATACTAAAAAAATATAAAATAGTTTTTACTAAGCCAAAAAATATCCATGAAAAAATTGCTTTAGCATTAGATAAAGATAAAATTGTATCACGATATACTAGTGCCGCGGAATTTGGACCCCGCGCACTTGGCAATCGTTCTTTGATGGCAAATCCTTCAAAGTCATATATGAAGGATGTTTTAAATCTACGCGTTAAACACAGAGAGGATTATAGACCTTTTGCTCCTGCTTGTTTATTAGAATATGCTAATGATTTTTTTGAATTTGATGGAGAAGCTCCATTTATGGTTCTTGTAGTAAGAGCTCGTCAAATTGCAAAAGAAAAATGTCCTGCAATAGTACATGAAGATGGTACTGCGCGATTGCAAACAGTTACTTCCCAAAATAATCCAGATTTCTATAAAACTATTTCTGCTTTTAATGAATTAACCAATATACCGATGGTTATTAATACGAGCTTTAACGTGAATGGTGAAACTATAGTAAATGACCCTCAGGATGCGGTTGAATCATTTGGATTTATGGATATTGATTGTCTAGCTTTGGGACCATTTTGGGTTGAAAAATCAGAAAATTCTGAATTTTTTCCAGATATGAATCACAGCGATTACCTAAGAATACGAAACGACAGATATAATAAGTCTATTCCTAATGATCTAAAAAGAATTGATTTGAGGGCATATGGGCCCTGGTTTTATCAAGACGTTTGAATCTTTAGAAGTTTATAAGAGAGAACTTAAATGAAATACCTCAGATTAATCCTCAGGACAATTTTACCAAATATTGTCCGTATAAATATACGTAGATATATTGAAAAAGTATTATTTCCAGAAGCAACCTACAATCAAGATGGCATTATTTCTCATTTTAATGCTGATTTCATGAAGGACCCTGAGTTTATTTATGCTTATAATAAAGGCTATTCTACTGGTTCTTGGGCTGGTGCTGATATTCATTGGAGAGTAATGACTGGGTGTGCATTAGCAAAATACTGCATTCAATTGGAGGGTGATTTTATTGAATGTGGCGTTAATAGAGGAGGCTTGGCTTTGTCTATTATGCATTATGCATTTCCTCAAGAAAATAAAAAAATATTTTATCTTTTTGATACATTTAATGGGCTAGTTGAAGAACAAATTTCTGAAAAAGAAAAATTACTAGGCGTCAGGTGTGACAGGTATCAAGACTGTTATGATGATGTCGTTAAAACTTTTGAAGAATTTGGTTCAAACGTTAAGATTATAAGGGGGCCAATTCCCCATACGCTATGCAAGATAAATGTAGAGAAAATATCTTTTTTATCAATAGACTTAAACTGCGCTGAACCAGAAATAGCTGCTGTGAATCACTTCTGGGAAAAACTAGTACCTGGAGCAGTTATACTTTTTGATGACTATGGATTTCCTGGGCGTAATGAGCAAAAAGAAGCAGCTGATATGTTTGCTGATAAATTTGATATTAAGGTAATACCATTGGCAACTGGACAAGGATTAATTATTAAGCCTTAAATTATTTTATTAGTTTTTAAATGCCCAAGACCATATTATGTCTTTTACTTAGGAAAAACTTTAATGAATAATTTAAACAAACTTACTTTAATTACACTAAGCTATGAACGACAAGAGTTATTAATTAGAAATGTTAACTTTTGGAAAAATAAAGGTTGTAAACATCTTATTTTGGATGGGAGTTCTCGTGCCCTAGATAAAAAAGTTTTAGATGAGTGGGGTGCAAGTATAACATATTTGCATGCACCAATAAGTTACCAAAAACGCTTTGCTTTAATTGGAGATTATCTTAAAACGCAATATTATATATTAGCAGCAGATGATGATTTTTATTTTCCAAATACATTAAAAAATTCAATTAAGTTTCTAGATGAAAATAATGATTATTCAGCATGCTGTGGTAGACCGTTAGGGTTTGAATTTGATGCTAAGGTTGGTGTTTGTGTAAGACCTGGTGTATATAATGATATGAATAATAATTATAAAATTGATGATATTACACCTAGAAATAGAATGATATCACATATGGGAAGATATATGCCTTCTACAATGTATGCAGTTCTAAGAACAGTTAACTGGGATTTAACAGTAGGTCATTATATAAATAAAGAGTATTCAATATTTTCAATCATTGAGTTGGAAATGGAGCTAATTACCGCTTATTTGGGAAAATCAATTGTATTGCCAGAGTTAGGCTGGCTGAAATCTATTGAACTAGATCAGATAAATACTGATGAACCCACTTTTAAAAGAGATAGAGAATTACATAATATATGGCCAATGGATGCAGAAAAGGATAGTTTCAGGCTAGATTATCTAGCTAGTATGAGCCAGTGGCTTTCTAAAGCTGATAACCGGAATATTGAGGAAATATCAATTGAAATTGATACAGCAATGAATGCATATGTCTTATGGTGTGAGAAATACTTTACCGAAAATATCAGTTTATTTTATTTTAGGGAAAAAATAAAATTTATTTTTTCTTCAAATATGCTCACTTCTCTTCTTAAATTTAAAAGAAAATTTATTAATAGATTTTTTAAATATAAAAAAAGAGTTCTATTTAGAGAATATTTAGATTTTTTAAGAAGTACTGGTTGTGATGTAGACCTAAAAGATCAACAATCAATTGAGCACGCAATAAAACAATTTTATAGTAAAAATGTTAATGGATAATTAGATATTTGAGAATTATTTATTTTATTGTAAAAAAATGGAAAAATTTTAATGGTAATTAAGAAGTATAATTTATATATAATAATAAATTATATTTTTTTTATTTTTTTAATATTTTTTACTAATAACAAAGAAAATATTTATATTTTAGTTCCTATTTTAACATTTATATCAATTTTAACTTGGTTTATATTTTCTCTAAAAAGAAAGGATGGATCTCTTAATATTGATATTGGATTATTTGCGGTTTCATTTTCATTTCTATATTCAATAGTTCCTTATTTAGGTTACTATTTGGGGGGTCTTAATTTTGGACTTCTTTCAGATGGTAGATTGCAAGCGCTCAAACCTACACCTTTGGAAATGGGATATTTCTCTATAAATTATGTTGTATATTTTTTTTCTTTAAGTGCTGGATACATTTATTTTAGAAAAAACTATGGTATAGATAAATTTAATAAAATTATTTTAACGGCATATCTGAGGCAGTTATTACTTTTTTTATGCATTATATTTGGATTATATTTTTCTATATTGGAATTTGGATTTGGTATAGGATTTAATTCTGGATATAATGGGGATGAACTATCACCTGGGCCACTTATACTTGAGCAAATAAATGGTAAATTGGATGGTATATATTTTATATTATACATAGCCCTTTTAGGTTTATGCGCCTATTATATAAAAAATCCAATTATTGCATCTGTATTATTTTTTTATGTACTATTTAAACTAATAAATACTTTTGTATTCCCAGGATCAAGAGGTGAAATAATATCACTACTATTGTACATTACAATATTTTCGAAAATGTTTCATAATATAAATTTACAAAAAGTAATCATTATCTTTTTATTAGTTTTTGTAATATTTATTTTATTAGGTATTCTAAGAAGCGATGGAGCTGTTGCTGATCTATTAATATCTGATGAACTTTTAAGAACGCTTGGATCAGTTCAAAATGAATTTCAAGCAGTTTTTGCAACCACATTAGATGTAACTGATAGGATAAAGGATGTATCTGTTCCAAACGCTTTATTATTTAATGATTTTACACCATTATTGCCTCCTCAGCAATTGCTGCCATTTGAAAAAATAGCAGCAGCAGATTGGTACATTAAACTTATTGGTTTAGAAGGTACTGGCTCAGGCTTTATGTGGGGTATAATTACGCAGGCTCAAATTGGTTTTGGGGTTAGTGAACTAATACTAAGAGGCCTTATTACTAGTTGGTTCCTTGCCAAAATTCATAATTGGTTCATTTCTAGAAATGAATATTTTTTTTCTTATGTAATTTATTCTTTCTTATGTATGAGCACTGTATGGATCTTTAGAGATACATCCGGAGCTATCTTGTGGATAATTGTATGGACAATTATGCCTACTGTAATTTTATTCTATATGTTTGGCTTAAATGTTTTAGTAAGAAATATTATATTAAAATAAAAGTAATAATTAAAGTGGATAATTAAAATGCGTAAAAAATTATATGATAAAGATAATAAACGTTTAGTATTTATTGACAGGGCAGCATCTACTGAGTTTTGGGATGAACAATGGGAAGCAACTGCGGCAGAAACTTTTTTTAACCCTCCAAAGTTTAGAATGTACGTAAACATAACAAAAAAATACTTACCATTAAATTCAAAAATATTAGAGGGTGGGTGTGGTTTGGGAGCGGTTGCTAATGCATTGCAAAACGCAAAATTTGTTGTCCATGGACTAGACTTTGCTCCTAAAGTTATAAAAACTATAAAAAAAAATTGGCCCCATTTAAGTGTGAGTCAGGGTGATGTTAGATCCCTTAAATTTAAAAGTGATGAGTTTGATGGATATTGGTCATTAGGTGTAATTGAACATTTTCCAGATGGGTATACTGACATAATTTCAGAGATGAAAAGAGTTATTAAGCCTGGTGGCTATTTGTTTTTAACGTTCCCGGCGTTTAATACTTTTAGAAGAATAAAAGCGCAACTTAATAAATATGAAAGCCTTAAAGTACATCCTTGTGATGACCCGAATTTTTATCAATTTGCTCTTGAGCCTGCAAAAGTAATAAATGATTTAAATAAATATGGTTTTACTCTTGAAGAAAGACGCGGTTGTGCATCACTTGATGGTATTGCGGAAGAAACTTTCATGGGTTTTAAGTCTAGGCAGTATATAAATATGATATCTCCAAGACTGGGTACAATTCTCAGCCTTGTATTGGACAAGCTTTTAGGAAAATATATAGGCCACACAATACTTTTAGTATTGCGTAAGAATTAGAAAATGCTTGGCAGTAAAGTTGAAGAATCGAAAAAATTTAAAAAAAAATTGATATGTTTTTTTATAAATACACTAGATGGGGGTGGAGCTGAACGTGCATTAATTAGTCTAGCAAATCAAATATCAAAGAATAATTATCCTGTTGATTTAGTTGTAGGTGATTCAAGTGTGTATAAAAAAGAAGTAACAAATTCTATAAATTTAATAGATTTTGAAACTCGATCTGTAAAAAAGCTTTGTTATAAATTTCTAATTTATGCAAATAAAAAGAAACCATTTATAATTGTTAGTGCTTTAGATGGGCCCAATATTATAGCTTCATTAATAAGGCAATTCTCTCCTTTCAATGGAAGACTTATATTGTGTCAAAGGGCAATTTTATTCTGTGGCTGGGCGGAATTTTCTACTTTTAGAAAATGTGTTTTCAGAATGTTATTAAGTTTTTCGATGAGAAAAGCGGATGCTATTATTTGCAATTCTGATTATGCAGCAAAACAAATTTTAGACGAATGGAATATTGATGTGAAAAAAGTATTTTCTATTAATAACTTCATTGATGTACGAAAAATACAATTCTATGCACAGGAAAGTCTTTCAGGTATTAAAAATTATGACCATAATAGGAAGTTAATCATATCTGTTGGCTCTCTTTATTCAATTAAAGATCGTATTACACTTATAAAAGCTTATTTAAAAATAAAAAATAAAACTAATGCACAATTAATTATCTTGGGAGAAGGTGAAGAAAGGGCAAGGATTGAAAGTTTTATTCTAGAAAATGGACTTCATAATGATGTCCTTTTACCTGGATGGGTGCAGAATCCATATAATTGGATTTCTCAAGCGGATGTTCTTGTAAGTTCATCTGAAACTGAGGGTTGCCCAAATAACATAATTGAAGCATTATATTTAAATACCCCAATAGTAGCTACTGATTGTCCTGGAGGTACAAATGCAATTCTTGAAAATGGAAAATGGGGAAAGCTTGTTGACGTTGGCGACTATGCTGCGATGGGACAAGCTATATTAGATACATTGAATGATTATAAACCAGTTGAGACGATGGCCTATGCAGAAGTTTTTTCGCAAAGATCTATTATTGATGAATATCTTTCAGTTATAAATAATTTGGCATATAAAAAACAAAATCATTTGGATGACAGAATTTAAAATGTGTGGATTTATCGGAATCGCTTCGAGTAAAGAGCAAATAAATTTTCAGAGTTTGGCAAATGCAAACAAAAAATTACACCATCGTGGTCCTGATGATTCTGGTATATGGGTTTCTGATAATAAAAAAATAGGTTTGGCACATAGTAGATTAGCAATTCAAGATATTTCTTCAATGGGAAGCCAGCCAATGCATTTTAAGGAGCAAGGCCTCACAATAGTTTTCAACGGAGAAATTTATAATTTTCATGATCTTAAACATCAATTAGGTAAATTAGGATACTCCTTCAACTCAAGAAGTGATACCGAAGTTATTATTAAAGCTTACGAAGAATGGGGCAGTGACTGCATTTCAAAGTTTAATGGAATGTTTGCTTTTGCTCTATACGATGAAAAAAAGCAAAAAATATTTTTAGCAAGAGATAGAGTGGGTGAAAAGCCTATTTTTTACAAATTAGAAGATAGTTCTTTGAAATTCTCGTCTGAACTAAAAGCACTAATGGATTATGAAGTTGGAACGCAAAACATAAGTACTGACGCACTTGATTGCTATTTGGGAATGGGTTTTGTTCCTAATGATATGTGCATTTTAAAAGGATTTTTTAAATTACCTCCAGCACATGCTATGATGATTAATGTACAAACATTTAAAAAAACTATATGGAAATACTGGAAAATACCAAAAGCAAATATTGATCATGATTTAGATGAGATTAAACTTCTTGATGAACTTGAATCGCTTTTGGATGATTCAGTTGCACGTCAGTTAATTTCAGATGTACCTGTTGGAGTATTGCTTAGCGGTGGGCTTGATTCTAGTTTGATTACGTCAATGGCTGTAAGACACTCAAATAAAGTAAAAACTTTTAATATAGGGTTTGCTGGCCATGAGAACATAGATGAAACTCAGCATGCAAGATTAGTAGCTAATTTTTTTGGTACTGACCACATTGAATTGCAAGCCGATACCAGTATTGCGGGAATGCTACCAGCTTTAGCTGAACAATTTGATGAACCAATGGTTGATTCATCTATGTTTCCCACCTGGTTAGTTAGTAATTTAGTAAGCCAACACTGCAAAGTTGCAATTGGTGGCGATGGAGGAGATGAACTATTTGGTGGATATGAACATTATAGTAGACTTTTAAATATTGAGCAGAAAACTAAGTATTTACCACTAAATATAAGGCAACCCATTGCGAATATTACATCAGAATTAATTCCCCTTGGATTTTTAGGGCGCAATTGGAAAACATGGGTTTCTGCGATTGGTTGTGACTTTAATAAAACTGTGCCAATGATTGGCTGTTTGTTTGACAAAAGTACTAGATCAAAATTAATGGGTGGATATAATAATCATTCATTAATTGCTGAAAACGTTTACGAAGAAAATATACCTAATTGTAAGGATTTACTTGGAAGGGCTACTAGAATTGATTTGAAAAATTATCTAGCAGAGGATTTACTTGTTAAAGTTGATAGAACTAGTATGTTAAATTCCCTTGAATTGCGTTCTCCATTCTTGGATTATCATCTTGTTGAATTTGCTTTTGGTCAAATACCAGCAAATTTAAAAGCAACTAAGAATAATAAAAAAATTCTTTTGAAACGGTTAGCTTCACGAATTTTACCGCCTAACTTTGACAATAAAAGAAAACAAGGATTTTCTATTCCTTTAAATGAGTGGTTGAAATCTGGTCCTTTCAAAGATTTGTTTTGGGAAACTTTACTAAGCAAGGACTGTATATTTGATATAAAGGAAATTAATAGATTATTAAGAGATCAAGAGCGAGGCAGAAACAATGGCGAGCGTTTGTTTTCTTTAGTACTTTTCGAACACTGGCGAAAAAAATATAATGTTAGTATTTGATATTTTTACATTAGCTTTGGATGAAATCTTTATTGATTGTATTTGTGCTAAATTAATTAAAGTTGAATAGGAAAAAATGATAACTAATTTTGGCATAAATGCTTCTAGAGCTAGATCTGGAGGTGGTATTTCACATCTTGTGGGTATTATGAACGAGCTAGGTTCTTGCCGTGAGCATTTCAAATTGATACATGTTTGGAGTTATAAAGAGTTGCTTGATGCTCTTCCAAATCATTCGTGGTTAATTAAACATGAAGTACAAGAATTAAATTTTTCTCTTATTAAACAATTATGGTGGGAAAAGTATAAACTTCCCAAAGCACTTCATCAAATGAATTGTGAAATTTTGTTGAATATTGATGCTGGTTCTATCTGTCGATTTAGACCGGCAGTAACTATGAGTAGAGATATGCTTTCATACGAATCAATTGAAATGAAGCGTTATGGTTTTTCTAGGGGCCGTTTGAGATTAATAATATTAAAATTTATTCAAAATCGATCATTTAAATCATCAGATGGTGTAATTTTTTTAACAAAATATGCCGCGGAAAAAATACAAGCAACATGTGGCCAACTAAAAAATATCTCAGTAATTCCTCATGGTGTAGATTTACAATTTAAAAATCTAAAAAAATCTAAAAAAGATAATATAATTGATAAAATATCTTGTTTATATATTTCAAACGCACTTCCATATAAACATCAGTGGCATGTTATCAACGCTTTAATTTTATTGCGAAAAAAGGGTTATCCAGTTGAACTAAATTTAGTTGGTGGTGGTGAAGGAGCTGCTCAAAAACGTCTTAATGCGAGTTTAAGCAAAATATCCAAAGATCAAGATTTTGTTATGCAGCATAAATATGTACCAAAATCTGAGCTAGTTGACTTTTTAAATGAAGCAGATTTATTTATTTTTGCGTCAAGTTGTGAGAATATGCCTAATACACTTTTAGAAGCTATGGCATCGGGGCTTCCAATTGCTTGTTCCGACCGTGGTCCAATGCCTGAAATATTAGGGAAGGCAGGGTTATATTTTGATCCAGAAGTACCAGAATCAATTGCCGAATGTGTTTCAAAAATTATCGATAACCCAGAAAGTTCATTAGAATTAGCTTTTGAGGCTAAACAACTATCAAAACAATACTCGTGGAAGCGGTGTGCTATGGAAACTGTATCTTTTTTAGATGAAGTTGCTAATCTTAACAAAAAATCTTACCAAAAATAGGAAAATTAGAATGACAGAAAAGGGGTATATGGTCTGTAAGAAAACTGTTATGGATACATCAGATCCATCAATTAGATTTGATGAGAATGGAATATCAAATCATTATTGGGATTACCAAGAAAAAGTTAAACCAATATGGGAAAATGGGCCGGCAGGATGGAAAAATTTAGAGTTACAAGTAGAAAAAATTAAAAAAGAAGGCAATGGTAAAGAATTTGATTGTTTGATGGGCCTTAGTGGTGGGGCAGATAGTTCTTATATGCTTCATTATATGGTAAAAGAATTTGGATTACGGCCACTGGTTTTTCATGTTGATGGGGGTTGGAATTCAGAGATAGCGGTTAATAATATTAATGCTATGATTGATAAGCTTAATTTGGATCTTTATACAGAAGTGATCAATTGGGAGGAAATGCGAGACTTCCAGCTTTCGATGTTTAAAAGTGGTGTCCCTCATTTAGATATTCCACAAGATATGGCATTTACCGGTGTGCTTTATAAATTTGCTAGTAAACACGGTATAAAATATATTCTAAATGGAGGTAATATTTCCACTGAATGTGTTCTAAGGCCTTTAGATATAATCTATTGGGGAAGTGATATGAGGCATGTCCGCGATATACTATCAAAATTTGGAACGGTAGCGATGAAAAGTTATCCGTTTACTTCTATTTTTTACCACAAAGTATACCTTCGTTTTATTCGGGGTGTTAAAGTTATTAAACCATTGAATTCAATTCCTTATATTAAGGAGGAAGCAATGACTATTCTTGAGAAAGAATATGGCTGGAAAAGATACCCACAAAAACATTTTGAGTCAAGATTTACACGATTTTTTGAAGGTTATTGGTTGCCGACAAGATTTAGCTTTGATATGAGGCGGGTTGATTTATCAAGCTTAATATTAACCGATCAGATAACAAGAAATGATGCTTTAATAAAATTAAGCACTCCTGCCTATGAAGAATCTTTGGTACAAGAAGATTTTGAATACGTTGCAGCTAAACTTAACATTACAATTGAAGAGCTTAAAAAATATCACGAAATGCCAAAAAAGTTTTATGGGGATTATAAAAACCTTAGACATATATTTAAATTAGGAGAATATATTTTATCGCGATTGAGTGGAGCAAGACGAGGAGGATCATTTTAATTTGGCTGATATAACATTAGTAGATTATGGGTTGGGAAACATACAAGCTTTTGCAAACATATATCATCGTTTAAATATATCAGTTAGTATTGCTTCAAATGTAAAAGAATTGGTTAATGCTAACAGAATTATTTTACCTGGAGTGGGTGCGTTTGATTGGGCGATGACGTCTCTAAATAATTCTGGGATGAGGGATTGTTTAGATGAATTAGTTCTAAGAGAAAAAAAGCCAATATTAGGTGTCTGTGTAGGCATGCAAATGATGGCGAAATCTAGTGAAGAGGGCTCCATGCATGGCCTTGGATGGGTTGATGCAGATATTAAACGTTTAAGATGTAATTTGATCGGAAATCTACCACTTCCACATATGGGGTGGAACGACGTTGTGCCTAAATCATCGCTTAACCTTTTTAATGGAATTTTGTCACCACGATTCTATTTCCTACATGATTATTTTATAGAGACTAAAAAAACAGATCTAATTCTTGCAGAAGCATTCTATGGTAAAAACTTTTCTGTGGCTATTCAGGATGGTAATATTTATGGTACACAATTTCATCCTGAAAAAAGTCATAGTTATGGAATTAGTTTATTACAAAACTTTGCGAATTTATAATTATGCTTAGATCTCGTATAATTCCATGTTTATTAATACAAGGTGGAGGTCTTGTAAAAACAATAAAGTTTTCTAGTTCCAAATATGTTGGAGATCCTCTGAATGCTGTCCGAATTTTCAATGAAAAAGAGGTGGATGAACTTATTATTATTGACATAGATGCCACAAAACATGGTACTGCTCCAAATGAATATTTGATTAAAAAATTAGCTAATGAATGTCGAATGCCACTTTGTTATGGTGGTGGTGTAAAAAATATAAATCAAATCGAGCGCATAATTTCTTTAGGTGTTGAAAAAGTTGCTATAGGTTCTGAAGCAGTTAATAATATTGAGCTTATTAAATTAGCAGCTCAAAGAATTGGAGGCCAAAGCATTGTTGGCGTAATTGACTACAGGCATATTGGTTTTTTAAAAAAACCAGAAGTTGTTACACACAATGCTTCAAGGAGAACTGGTATAAAAGTATTACAATTTGCAAAACAATTACAAGATTTTGGCGTTGGAGAAATTTTACTTAATTCTGTAGATCGTGATGGGACAATGACGGGATATGATTTAGAGGTGATTGATAAAATTTTTCATGAGATAAATGTTCCACTAACTGTTTTAGGTGGCGCAGGTTCAAATGAAGATATAAGAAATCTTATAACCAAGTATCCATTAATTGGAGCTGCTGTAGGAAGTTTTTTTGTTTTTAAAGGTAAGTACCGAGCGGTACTTATCAATTATCCAAATCAAGAAGTTCGAAACATTATTGATCCAAGATAACAATAATTTTAGATTTTCAACATTAAATTAAGGAATTTTATGGACTACACAAAATCAAATAAATTTTTTATGTTAAAAAAATCTTTAAGATATATCAAACTATATGGTTTATCTCGAACTTTTGTTAAAATTCGTGCTCAATATCATATGAAAAAATTATATACTGAATTACCAAAGGTCAATAAAAAGCTATCTAAAAATAATAAGAATATTGGCCTAATTGGATGTGGGAATTATGCATATAGTAATATTGCGTATTATTTAAATCAGAAATCTAGGAAACTTATTCGAGCTTGCATGGATATTAATTTGAATGTTTCTGCATCATTATTTGAAAAATATGGGTTAGATTTTTATACAGATGATATAAATGATATAATATCAGACGATAAAATTGATACCGTATATATTGCATCTAATCATGCATCTCATGCAGAATATGCAATTGATTGTATCTACGCAAAAAAAAATGTGCATATTGAAAAGCCACATGTAGTAAATGAAAATCAGCTTTCAAGACTGCGTAAAGCTATTGAAGATAATCCAGATGTTAAGGTATTTTTGGGGTTTAACAGACCAAGGAGCAAACTTTTTAGAGAATTGTGTAGTCATCTTAATAAAGAAAAAGGACCAATTATGATTAACTGGTTTATAGCGGGGCATGAAATTCCAGATGATCACTGGTACTTTGATGATGCAGAAGGTGGGCGAATTCTTGGAAATTTATGCCACTGGACAGACTTAACATTACATTTGGTTGGTTTAAAAAATGCATTCCCATGTAAAATAACACCATCCACACCAAAGGGTGCGAAATCTGATTTTGTTGTTTCGGTTGTTTTTGGCGATAAATCATGTGCCACCATTACTTTTTCTGCTAAAGGGCATACTTTTGAAGGTGTAAGGGAAGTGTTGAATGTCCATAAAGGTAATGTGCTTGGTAATATTAATGACTTTGGAAAAATGACACTTGATATTAATGAAAAACGAATAAAGAGAGATCTTTTATTTAGAGATCATGGACATAAAATCAATATTATTAATAGTATTAAAAATAAAAATGGAGAAAATCCGAAATATATTTATATGACTGCAAAGTTCTTTTTAGCAATCAAAAATGCTATTGATAATGGAAAAGTAATTGAATTATCCTATAATGAGGCATCAGGTAATTTACATAATGATCAAGGCGGTAAGCTTAAATAATTTTATGCAAGCATTTGCTTTAAAGCTTTGAGTGCTAATTTAGATGGAGAGAATTACCAGATGATGATAGATATTATTGTTGGTGCTAGGCCAAATTTTATGAAAGTTGCTCCTATTATACAAGCTCTTGAAGCTCATTCAAAATCTGGTGGTTTATTAACCTATAGACTAATTCATACTGGCCAGCACTATCATCCAAATTTGTCTGAAGCATTTTTTAAACAGCTCTCTATGCCAAAACCACTTATTAATTTTAACGTTGGCTCAGGATCTCAAGCTGAACAAACAGGCAAGATTATGATGAAGTATGAGGAAATTTTAATAAAAAAGCCATCAAAAGCTTGTCTTGTTGTAGGTGATGTGAATTCTACAATGGCTTGTGCAATAGTTGCGCAAAAATCTAAAATACCTGTAGCACATGTTGAGGGTGGATTGAGATCTGGTGATTGGAGTATGCCTGAAGAAATAAATCGCGTAATCACAGATTCAATATCAAACTGGTTTTTTACAACAAGTGAAACAGCTAATCAAAACTTATTAAAACTAGATGTAACTGAGGATAGAATATTTTTTGTTGGAAATACGATGATTGACACTTTATTTAATAATAAAGATCATTTTGTGAAGCCTCTATTTTATGAAAAATACAATTTACAAAACGGAAAATATTTTGTTTGCACCTTACACCGACCTTCAAATGTTGATGACCTATCGGTATTAAAAGAATTAATATGTGAAATTTGTTTATCTGTACGTAATTTTCCTGTCATATTACCGGCTCATCCAAGAACAAGCCAAGCATTAAAAAAATTAGACATTATACCTCCAAATTTATATCTAGTAGATGCTCAACCTTATTTAGAATTCAACTATCTTGTACAAAATTCAATGGCGGTCATAACAGATTCTGGTGGCGTAACAGAAGAAACAACTGTTTTAGGAATTCCATGCCTAACATTGCGCTCCACAACAGAAAGGCTAGAAACGGTAAGCATTGGAACTAATGAATTAATTGGTACAAACCCATCAGCAATTAAACCAGCAATCGATAGATTATTTTTGGGTAAATGGAAAAAAGGCAGTATACCAAAGAAATGGGATGGGAAAGCGGGTGAACGGATTGTAAATTCATTGGCAAAGTTGCTTTGTTAGAGATTTTATTTAAATATTTTCATACACTAAGGTATTTGCGTTTTAGTCAGTTAATATGGCGTCTTTGGTATCTAACTTATCAACCATATATTAAATATAAGCCAGCTCCGTGTGTAAGGAAATTGGAATCAAATTGGGAAATAATTATTGAAAAGGAAATATCATTACTAGAAAATAATAGAATAAAATTATTAAATATAGAAGCAAATCTTTTTGATCGTAATATTTGGAATAATAATAAATTTTCTAAACTTTGGCTTTATAACTTACATTATTTTGATTTTCTATTAACTAAAGATGCTAACAATAAAACGCTCCAATGTAACAATCTGATTTCTCGTTGGATTAAAGAAAACCCTCAAGCAAAAGGAGTGGGTTGGGAGCCTTATCCATTATCATTACGATTAGTAAATTGGATAAAATGGCTAATGTCCAAAAATGAAGTTTCTTCAGAAGTGCTTGATAGCATTGCGATTCAGGCAAAGTTTTTGTCAAAAAAAATAGAATACCACCTTTTAGCTAATCATTTATTATCAAATGCAAAAGCTTTATACTTTGCTGGCTATTTCTTTTGTGGAAATGAAGCAGACTACTGGAAAAAATTAAGTTCAAAAATAATAAAAAAACAAATAGATGAACAAATTCTAAAAGATGGTGGTCACTTTGAACTTAGCCCCATGTATCATCAAATTGTTTTGAACGACCTATTAGATTTAGTTTATTTACATAAAATTTATAAAGTCCCACCGCCTAAATATATAATTGAAACAATAAAAAAAATGCTTGAATGGTCTGATGTAATGCAACATCCAGATGGGGATATACCTTTCTTTAATGATGCTGCATTTGGAATTGCTCCAAAACCTGCGTCTACTGAAAAATATGCTAAATTTTTAAAGATACCTTTTAATAGCTCTAATGATAAATCCATTAATTTTTTTAAAGACTCAGGATATGCTAGATTATTAAATATTAGCGCAACCTTATTTGTTGATATAGCTTCTGTTGGGCCACATTATAATCCAGGACACGCTCACGCAGATACTCTTTCATTTGAATTATCACTGAACGGCAGGCGAATAATCGTAAATGCTGGAACTTCTGAATATGGCAATAGTGATGAGCGACAATTACAAAGAAGTACAATATCGCATAGTACAGTCGTAATTGACCAAAAGAACTCATCTGATGTTTGGTCTGGGTTTCGTGTGGGTAAAAGAGCAAATATTTTATATTCTCAAATTGGAAGTTATGAAAATAATCTATGGGCAGTTGGGGCGCATGATGGTTATCGTAATCTTAAAGGACAACCTATTCACGAGCGCTATTGGAGGCTTGCTGAAAAAAAACTCATTATAAAAGATAAATTAACTGGTGCAGGTCGTCATGATATAGAAATTATATATCCGCTATCTCCTGGATTAATTCCGTTGATTAAGGGGCAAGATAAAATTCATATTTATGATACTTTATCTAAAAGAAAATTAGTCATAGTCTTATTAGATCAAAATGGATCAGTTGAATGTATGAAATCAAAATGGCATCCTTATTTTGGTAAATTTATGGAGACATGGTGTATAAAAGTGAAAATCAATGATCAATTACCTTTGATATTCAAAACTGAATTTAAATGGCTAAAGTGATGAAAGTATTAATATTAAGCTTTTATTATCCACCTGACATAGGTCCTGGTGCTTTAAGAGCAATATCAATTGCTGAGGCTCTTTCTGAAACTGGAAATTGTAAAGTTGAGGTTTGGACTACAATACCAAATAGGTATAAATCATTTCATGTGGATACTAATGCGTATAAAAATAAGACAAACATCACTGTGCATCGCATTAAATTGCCAAATCATAAAAATGGAAAATTTGATCAGGCAAAAGCATTTATTGTATATGCAAAAAATATTTATAAACTCAGCAGTAATCAAGATTTTGATATCATTATAGCTACATCATCCCGATTAATGACGGCATCCTTGGCTGCATTGATTTCAAGAAAAATAAATTCTAAGTTATATTTAGACATAAGAGATCTATTTACAGATACTCTAGAAAACCTACTTCAGAATAATATGTCGAGAATTCTTCTACCTATTTTTCGTAAGATTGAAAAATGGACCTTCTCAAAAGCTGATAAAATATCAATAGTATCTGAAGGTTTCATACCCCATTTAAAAAATATTATTCCAAATACTAAATTGAATGTTTTTACAAACGGAATAGACAATGAATTCTTGTCATTTGATTTTTCAAAACAAAATACTGAAGGATTACCTTTAATTCTTTATGCAGGGAACATTGGTGACGGCCAAGGTTTGCATAAAATAATTCCTAAGGCAGCAAAAGCTTTAACTGGAATTGTTCGATTCCGAATTATTGGCTCAGGTGGGCGTGAAAAAGAATTAAAAGATATGTTATCATATTATGATGTATCAAATGTTGAAATAATAAATCCTATCCCAAGGACTGAACTAATGCTACATTACAAACAGGCTGATATACTATTTCTTCATTTAAATAGTTTTCCAGCATTTAAGAAAGTTTTGCCATCAAAGATTTTTGAATATGGAGCAATTAATAAGCCAATTATTGCTGGTGTGGATGGGTATGCAGCGGATTTCTTAAGTAAAGAGATTCCATCATCAAAGATATTTAAGCCCTGTGATGTTGAATCTATGCTAGATCTTTTAGATGAGTTACTAAAGTATACCAATCAGCCAGATAATAAGAATTTTTGTAAACTTTATGCACGAAAGGTAATAATTAATAAAATGGTAAAAGAAATAATAAATATGGAACGATTATAAAAATTTCATGTATAATATTATTATGATACATAATATAGGGATTTAAGTTTATATTAAATTTTTGATATTTATTTAGGATAAAAAATGCAAACAGCACTTGTAACAGGCTCTTCGGGGTTTATTGGATATCATTTATGCCTTTACTTACTTTCAGAAGGCTTCTGCGTAATTGGTGTTGATAATATGTCAGATTATTACGATGTCAAAATAAAACAAAACAGACAGAAAATTTTGTTGGAGAATAATAATTTTTCTATATTGAATGATAATATAGAAAAGCCTGATCTGATGATGAATTTATTTGCAACTGAGCAACCTGATATTGTTGTGCATCTAGCTGCCCAAGCTGGGGTTCGACATTCAATTGAAAATCCACGTAGTTATATGGAAAGTAATATCATTGGTACTTTTGAAATACTAGAAGCAGCCCGCGCACATGCTCCAAAACATATGTTGATTGCATCAACTAGTTCTGCATATGGTGCAAACACCGAAATGCCTTATAAAGAGGTAGTTAAAGCTGATCATCAAATATCATTTTACGCTGCAACAAAAAAAGCTACAGAAAATATGGCACATTCATATTCACACCTATATAATTTACCAATAACAATGTTTAGGTTTTTTACAGTTTATGGACCATGGGGAAGACCAGATATGGCTTTATTTAAATTTACAAAAGCCATTCTCGATCGAGATCCTATCGATGTATATAATTATGGAAATATGAAAAGGGATTTTACTTATGTGCTTGATCTTGTAAAAGCTATACGATTATTAATAAAATGTATTCCACAAAAAAACACAAAAATTTCAGATATTGATAGTTTATCGCCAGTAGCACCTTGGAGAATTGTAAATATTGGAAATTCCAAAGCAATTGAACTAATTCACTATATAGAGGCAATTGAAAAAGCTACATGCCTTAAATCAATTCGAAATTTGATGCCCATGCAAACAGGTGATGTTCCATCAACTTTAGCAAATAGTGAATTGTTAAAAAAATTAACAGGCTATGCTCCCAATACTAGCGTTGAAGAAGGGGTTTCAGAATTCGTCAAATGGTACAAAGATTATTATAATATAAGATGATGATATATATTTAACAAAGTAAGACAATTTTATGAAACAATTATTACAATCATTAAAAAATGGCTCCACTTCAGTAGTGGATATCCCAGCTCCTGCATTTGTTAAAGGTAATATTCTTGTTAAGACATCGGTGAGTTTGGTTTCATCAGGAACTGAAAGAATGTTAGTTGAATTTGGTAAAAGTAACTTTATCCAAAAAGCTCGTTCACAACCTGACAAGGTGAAAATTGTTTTGGAAAAGGCTCAAACTGATGGAATCATAAGTACAATTGATGCAGTTAAAGCAAAAATGGATCAACCACTAGCTTTGGGATATTGTAATGTTGGAAAAATTTTAAAATCTGAAACGAATGGCTTTTTTGAGGGTGATAGAGTCGTGTCTAACGGTAAGCATGCAGAAATTGTATCTATACCAAAAAATTTATGTGCTAAAATTCCTGATAATGTATCTGATGAAACAGCATCTTTCACAGTTTTAGCTGCTATAGGTTTACAAGGAATTAGACTTGCTCAACCTGCAATTGGAGATTGTGTTGTAGTTATTGGCCTAGGATTAATAGGATTGCTTACTGTACAAATATTGCGTGCTCAAGGTTGTCGAGTGTTGGGTGTGGATTACGATGGGGAGCGCCTTGATATTGCTCGTAAATTTGGAGCTGAAATTGTTGATGCTAGTAATCCTGAGAATATCATTAATTATTCTGAGACATTTTCGAGAGGTCGAGGAGTTGACTCAGTAATAATTACGGCGTCATCAAAAAGTAATAAGCTTATATCACAAGCCGCTCAAATCTCTCGTAAACGGGCAAAGATAATATTGGTTGGTGTGGTTGGACTTAACTTGAATAGGCATGATTTTTATGAAAAAGAACTAGTTTTTCAAGTTTCATGCTCTTATGGGCCAGGTAGATATGATCCAAATTATGAAGAAAAAGGTCAAGATTATCCAATTGGTTTTGTTAGGTGGACAGAGCAAAGAAATTTTGAAGCAATTCTTGATTTAATGTCAGATGGTAAGCTGGTGGTTGATCAACTTATAACTAAAAAGTTTGATGTTTCAGATGGCTCAAAGGCAATGTCTTTATTGACTAATGAAAGGAGTTCACTGGGAATACTCATTAATTACCCACAGGATATTGATATTAACTCAATAATCAAAACTGTAGCCACAAGTAAAGAAACGATTAGGGTGAGTGGTAAATCAATTGGGTTTCTAGGGGCAGGTAATTATGCTAGCAAAACGCTAATGCCTGCCTTTAAGAGTTGTGGGGCTAATTTACATACAGCGGTGAGTCTAAATGGTGTGTCTTCTACTTATTTTGGAAAAAAATATGGCTTTTTAAATGCTGCTTCGCATGAATCTGAAGTGATTGAAAGTGATGAGATAGATCTGGTCGTCATTGCTACACGTCATAATGATCATGCTAGGCAAGTTCTGGCAAGTTTGAGTGCTGGTAAAAATGTGTTTTGTGAAAAGCCTCTATGTTTGACACTTGGAGAATTATCAGAATTAGAATCAGAGGCAGAAAAAAGGCCAGGACAGCATCTAGTGGTAGGATTTAATAGAAGATTTTCTCCTTATATTATTAAGATGAAGGCCCTTCTTAAAGATCTTAATATACCAAAAAATATTATAATAACTGTTAATGCTGGACAAATTCCTCCAGTGCATTGGACCCAAGATAAAGCTGTTGGTGGGGGGAGGATTATAGGAGAAGCTTGCCACTTTGTTGATTTGGCAAGACATTTAATTGGTAAAAAAATTACTCATCATTCTGTACTAGAAATGAAAGTTAATAATTCATATTTAGATATTAATGATAATGTTACGTTATCATTAGGGTTTTCTGATGGATCCATCGCAACGATACATTACTTATCTAATGGAAATAAGGGTTACTCGAAGGAGCGTATTGAAGTTTTTGTGGGGGGGCGAATATTGCAACTTGATAATTATCGAAGCTTAAAAGCCTGGGGATGGAAAAAATTCAGAAAAATGCGTAGCTTGAGGCAAGATAAAGGAAGTAAATTTTTAATAAAATCTGTCATACATAATTCAATTTCTGGATTAAATCAGCCTATTGAATTGGAAGAAATTTTTGAGGTATCAAGAGTTTCGATAGAGCTTTCTGAATCACTATCTTAAATATTTTAAAAATGAGATTTATTAAATTTTGATTTAGTATTACCTTTACAGTAATGATATTATGATTATATTCAAAGTACGCAATCATAAAAAATTAAGAATTTGTAAGATCGTAAAGTGGCTTCAAACATTAATTGTACATATTTGATGATAGAATAGAATAAAAAATGCAATTTGAGCCATATAAAAATTACCCAAACGGATTATCTCGAAATGATGGTACCATTGCTTTTTATTCAATGATAAAATCTTTAGTGACAGAAGACTCTATTGTTTTGGATTATGGAGCAGGTAGAGCGGCTTGGTACTTTGATGATAAAAATACTTTAAGACGAGACACGCGTAATTTGCATGGAAAAGTTAAACATTTAATAGCTGCAGATATTGATAGTGCTATTTTTGAAAACCAAGCCTGTGATGAGCAGCAACTAATTGTTGATGGAAAATTAAATGTTGAAAATAATTCTGTTGATTTGATAATTGCTGATTATGTCTTGGAACATATTTCAGATTGTGAGGCATTTGTAATGCAAATTAATGAAATTTTGCGTAAGGGCGGATGGTTTTGTGCCAGGACACCACATAAATATAATTATATTTCAATTATGGCATCTATTATAAAAAATACAAATCATGCTAAAGTTTTACAATATGCTCAGCCTGGTAGAAATGAAATTGATGTGTTTCCTACAGTCTATAAATTAAATACTATGAAAAGTATTTCATCATATTTTGTTGGCTGGGAAAACCATTCATATATATTTAGATCTGACCCAGATTATTATTTTAATAATAAAATAATTTTCAAATTACAAGATATTTTACATAAAGTTATTTTTAAAGAGCTATGCGGCAATTTATTTATCTTTATAAAAAAATGTTAATTTTAAATTGAAAATTTTCAACGACAACCACTGTGCGTTGTAAATGTATAAACTCTGACCATGCTTACAAGCCAAATCATCTAATGGTATTCCATTAACCCAATCAAGCGTTATGATTCTTCTGCAAGATGTTTCCCAATAAATTTTTGGAATATATAGAAGAGTATTACCTATATATTCAAATGCTGCTGAAGCTTTTAATCTTAAATCTAATTCGTTTCGCACAACTGAGCCGAAATTCTTATTGATCTCCGGTGGCTTTAAGCGGTGAGATCCAGGGGATAACAATTCAATTACATTGACTGTTAGATAAAATGCATCGATGCCTTTTCTAAAATCTTTTTTTTGCGTGGGCATAAAACTTTGAAAATAAACCTCTAAATTTATCCAGTATTGATACATTGGTACTTACAGCTAATATTTTGATATTTTGAATAATTAATCAATAGGTATAGTGGGCGAAATTAATTTTGCTGATTATATTAATGTGCAGGCTGTAAATGCTATAGTTAAGTCATTACTATTTATGGCAAACGTTTTGATTGTGATAGTATTCAAGGCTATGTTGAAGCTATTACGTATAAAGCTTCAAATCGTCAATTCGATTAGAGTTTTTTAAAAACAACTTTTCTTTTTATGATTTAAAAGTTATTAATTGACTAACTTTGATATTAAATTGGTACCGATGAACCAAAGCAAAAAATTGAACGATGAAATTAACTTAAAGGATTTATTCTTTACGCTTTGGTATGGCAAAATTTATATAATACTGGTCTCGATTATATCTGTTTTCCTTGCGTCCTTTTACCTTCAATCTGCAGAAAGAAAATATTCTGTTGTATATAATTTAAAACCTGTTTCTGAAACAAAAAATAGCCCAAGTATATCTGGTTTGGATAGTCTAGCATCAATTGCGGGCATTGAATTACCAACTAGTTCAAGCAATGATTTTAATATTTTTAAAGAACTCATAACTTCGACAGAGGTTTCAGAAATAATCTTTGAAAATAAAAAAACCATTAGAGATGTATTTAGATCTGAATGGGATGAGACACTTAATGATTTTTCAAGGCCAATTAAAAGTAAAATGCAGATTTTTATTAGTGAAGCTAAGAAATTATTAACTGGAAATATAGACGTAAATTATATGCCTCCTAATCCAAGGAGACTTGCTATCTTTATTAAAAATAATATCCAAATAAGTAAAGATAAAGAAACTGGTTTTTTAAAATTTTCAAGTGAAACAGCAACTCCAGAATTGATACTATCAATTATTATTGAAGCAACCAAAGCAAGTGATAAAATTATGAGGCAGCGTTATGTTGATTTTTCTACAGAGCCGTTAGCCTTTTATAAAGAAAAGCTACGTATTGCACGTTCTCGAGAGCACAGAGAAGCTTTAGCAGAGCTTATAGGTAAAGAAGAGCAAAAGCTAATGTTTGCTTCTCGGGGAAAATATTTTATTGCAGAGCCATATATTAATCCTAAAATAAGTTTATATCCAACAGCACCAAAGCCTAAATCAATTTTAGCACTTTCACTAGTATTAGGGTTATTTCTTGGGGTGGCTCTCGTGTTAATGCGACATGCAATAAAGAAAGAAAATTAATGAATATTCCAATTTTGAGAAATTTATTTATTTTTATTTTAT
>Ga0206125_10001290_pt1 | contig 29506 bp, 26 predicted proteins | sample Helgoland_Spring_4_FD_148598 | JGI IMG/M metagenome (GOLD analysis project Ga0206125, IMG submission 148598) | Pelagic subsurface seawater microbial communities from Kabeltonne, Helgoland, North Sea - Helgoland_Spring_Bloom_20160331_1 | ecosystem: Environmental > Aquatic > Marine > Epipelagic ... | reverse complement strand
GGAATAATGGACAGTTATTTCCCCAATGCTGACTTTTTTGTTGAACCAGAAATTTTTGACAGGCATATTGAAAAGTTAAAATTTGATAAAGGAATAAATTTAGATTATGTAAGTATTTGTACACCAAATTATCTTCACGATTCACATATTAGAATGGCGCTCCGTAGAGGAGCAGATGCTATCTGTGAAAAGCCACTAGTTTTAAATCCTTGGAATCTAGATGCACTTCAAAATATGGAAAAAGAGTCTGGACAAAGAGTTTGGAATATTCTTCAACTAAGATTGCATAAAAGTATTATTGAATTAAAAGCAAAGGTAGATGCAGCACCAAAAGATAAAGTTTTTGACATTGATCTTACCTATTTAACCTCAAGGGGGAATTGGTATTATACATCATGGAAAGGAGATGCTGATAAATCAGGTGGCATTGCTACTAATATTGGTGTTCATTTTTATGACATGCTTTCATGGATTTTTGGGAGTGTTAAGAAAAATGATGTTCATGTACAATCTCATGATAGAGCATCAGGATACCTAGAATTTGAAAGAGCTAGAGTTCGTTGGTTTTTATCAATTAATTATGATGTTCTTCCTGAAGAAATAAAACTTAAAGGACAAAGAACTTACAGATCAATCACAATTGAAGGAGAAGAGTTGGAGTTTAGTGGTGGGTTTACGGACTTACACACAAAAGTATACAAAGGAGTGATTAACGGGAACGGTTATGGCTTAAAGGATGCAAGACAAGCTATTGAAATTGTTCATGATATTAGAAATGCAGACCCTATTGGTTTAAAAGGGGATTACCATCCTTTTGCTAAAAAAAGCCAAATCCCACACCCATTTTTATCAAAAAACTTCTTAAAGTAGATGAAAATAAAGAACTTAATTATATTTGGAACGAGACCAGAAGCGATTAAAATGGCGCCTTTAGTAAATCAGTTTTTAGCTGATGACAGATTTGAAACTAAAGTTTGTGTTACTGGTCAGCATAGAGAAATGTTAGATCAAGTTTTAAGGTTTTTTAATATTAAACCGGATTATGATTTAAGTTTAATGAAGCCTAATCAGAATCTTTACAATCTAACATCTGAAGTAATAGCTGGCTTAAAGCCAATATTAGAATCTTTTAAAGCAGACTTTGTTTATGTTCATGGTGATACAACTACAACTATGGCAGCAAGTATATCAGGTTTTTATTCAGGTGCAAAAGTTTGTCATATTGAAGCTGGTTTAAGAACTAATAATCTCTTGTCACCTTTTCCAGAAGAAATGAATAGACAAGTCACTGGAAGAATAGCTACATATCATTTTGCTCCAACTCTAAAATCTCAACAAAATTTATTAAAAGAAAACATCTCAAAAGAAAATATAGTAATCACAGGAAATACTGTAATCGATGCTTTATTGGAAAGTTCTGAAAGGGTAACAACACTAAATAATGAGGATGTTACCTATCTTCAAAATAAGGTGAATTTTAGTAAAAGAATTTTATTAGTTACGGGACATAGAAGAGAAAATCACGGACAAGGCTTTATAAATATTTGTGATGCATTAAAGCAAATAGCAGTTAACAATCCAGATATAGAAATTATATATCCAGTTCATTTAAATCCAAATGTTTTAAAACCAGTAAATGACCTATTAGAGAGTATTAAAAATATTCACTTAGTTAAACCTCTACCTTACCCTACATTTGTTTGGTTAATGAATAAATCTTATTTAATAATCACAGATAGTGGAGGTGTTCAAGAAGAAGCTCCTAGTATAGGGAAACCGGTATTAGTTATGAGAGATACCACAGAAAGACCAGAAGCAGTTGAGGCTGGTACTGTTATTTTAGTTGGAACTGATGTAAATAAAATCGTTACGCATACACAAGAGCTATTAGATGATTCAAAAGTATATCGAAAAATGAGTTCATTACACAACCCATATGGCGATGGAGAAGCTTGTCAAAGAATTATTGAATTTATTTCAAATTTATAAAAATGAGTAAAATGAAAGTAGTGACAATAGGTTTGGGATACATTGGTTTACCAACATCAGCTCTAATAGCACAAAACAATATATTTGTTCATGGAGTAGATATTAACCAAAATGTAGTTGATATCATTAATCAAGGAAAGATTCATATTGTAGAGCCAAGTTTAGATATAGCTGTTGAAGAATCTGTTAAAAAAGGATTTCTAACAGCCTCAACTAAACCAGTTTCTGCTGATGTATATTTAATTGTAGTTCCTACTCCTTTTAAAGGAAATCATGAGCCTGATACCTCTTATGTTGAAGCAGCTACAAAAGCTATTGTTTCTTTACTAAAAGAAGATGATTTATATATTATAGAATCTACCTCTCCAATTGGTACTACGGAGAAAATGATGAATTTCATTTATGCAGAAAGACCAGAATTAAAAGATAAATTAAATATTGCATATTGTCCAGAAAGAGTATTGCCTGGAAATGTAATGCATGAATTAGTATACAATGACAGAGTTATTGGAGGAATTAATGAGAAATCAACTAAAAAAGCAATTGATTTTTATTCTCAATTTGTAAAAGGAGCATTACATCCAACAAATGCAAGAACTGCAGAAATGTGTAAACTGACAGAGAATTCTTCTAGAGATGTTCAAATTGCATTTGCCAACGAACTTTCATTGATTTGTGACAAAGCAGATATTGATGTTTGGAACTTAATTGAGTTAGCAAATAAGCACCCAAGAGTAAATATACTTCAGCCAGGATGTGGAGTTGGAGGCCATTGTATAGCTGTTGATCCATATTTTATAGTTTCTCATTACCCACTTGAATCTAAAATTATAGGTACAGCAAGAGAAGTAAATAATTATAAATCTTTTTGGTGTGCCGAAAAGATTCAAAATGAAAAATTACAATTTGAATTAAAACATAAAAGAAAACCAAGCATAGCACTAATGGGGCTCGCTTTTAAACCTAATATTGATGATTTAAGAGAATCACCTGCAAAATATATTGTACAGAAAGTTTTACAAAATGATAACAATGGTGAATATTTCATTGTTGAACCGAACATAAGTGATCACAATGTGTTTAAATTATCTAATTATAAGAAAGCTATTGATAGAGCAGATATAATTGTTTTTTTAGTAGCACACAATGAATTCAAAGACATAAAAGTTAATTCTGAAAAGGTTATCTTAAATTTTTGTGGAATATAAATTATTATGAATAAAAAATATGATTATATTATAGTTGGTGCCGGTATTATTGGGTTATCAACAGCTTACAAATTGGCCCTTAAATTTCCTAAAAAAACAATTTTAGTTTTAGAGAAAGAAGGAGAACTTGCTAAACATCAAACGGGAAATAATTCAGGAGTTATTCACTCTGGAATTTATTATACACCAGGGTCTTTAAAAGCTAAAAATTGTTATGATGGAAGAAATCAGCTTTTAGATTTTGCAAAAAAACATAACATTAGCCATGAACTGTGTGGCAAGCTAATAGCAGCTTTTAAAGAATCTGAATTAGAAACTTTAGATAATATTTATAAAAACGGAATCCAAAACGGATTAGAAAATATAAAATTACTTTCATCTGAACAAAGTAAAGAACATGAGCCATATATTGAGTGTGTTAAATCTATTTTTGTTCCCTATGCAGGTATAATTGATTATGTTGAAGTTGTTGAAGTTTTATCAAAAGAGTTCCTCAAAATAAATAATAATAATCTAGTATTAAAAAGCACAAAAGTTATTTCTGTTTTTGATGATGATGACAAAAAAAATATCCAAACAACCAAAGGTTTATTTAAAACAAATTTTGCTGTTTTTGCTGCGGGGTTACAGGCTGATGAATTAGCTAAATCCGATAAGATTAATTTAGATATGCAGATTATAGGTTTTAGAGGAGATTATTATAATGTTGTAAATGATGGTTTGAAAAAAGTAAAAGGTCTTATTTATCCTGTGCCAAATATAGATTTACCATTTTTAGGTGTTCATTTAACCAAAATGCATGATGGGAGTATTGAGGCAGGACCGAATGCGGTATTTTCATTCAAAAAAGAAGGCTATTCTAGAACAAGTTTTAGTTTAGGAGATACTCTTAAAGCTATTAGTTTTATTGGATTATGGAAACTTTTTTCTGGTTATTGGAAGATTGGTTTAATGGAGTATCGTAGAGCTTTTAATAAAAAAATTTTCTTAAAATCACTTCAACAGCTTGTTCCAAATTTAAAAATGGAGGACATTACTAAAGGTAAGTCAGGGGTTAGGGCTCAAGCCCTAGATAACAAAGGTAATTTAATAGATGATTTTTTAATCAAAAAAACAAAAAATTCACTACATATCATTAATGCCCCATCGCCAGCGGCTACTGCAAGTTTAGCGATTGCAGATGAAGTGGTTAGTAGAATTATTATTCAAGAATAAATATTAAAATAAAATGAAAAAAAAATGGAAAAATTAGAAAATTCAAAAGTATTAGTAATAGGAGGATCTGGATTTATAGGTGGATTTGTAGTTAGTGAATTGTTAAAACATACTGTTAGTGAGGTAATTATTTATGACAATTTTGCTCGTGGTAAATCTGACAATATAGTTGAGAGTTTAAAAGACCCAAGATGTTCCGTTTATCCTTTTGGAGGAGATGTTAGAGAAATAGATATTTTAGACACGGCCATGAAAGGCGTCGATTATGTATTCCATCTTGCGGCCATGTGGTTATTACATTGTAAAGATTATCCTCGTACAGCTTTTGATGTCAATATTGCTGGAACTTTTAATGTTCTTGAAGCTTGTGTAAAAAACAATGTGAAAAAACTTATATCATCTTCTTCTGCGTCTGTTTATGGTGATGCCTCAGAGGTTCCAATGACTGAGTCTCACCCGTTTAATAATAAAAACTTTTATGGAGCTACTAAAATTGCTGGCGAGGCAATGGCAACTGCTTTTAACGATAGATATGGGTTAGAGGTAGTAAGTCTTCGTTATATGAATGTTTATGGTCCAGGTCAAGATCAACATGCTGTATATAGTGGTGTTGTTCCTATTATGCTTAATAAAATAGAAGCAGGTGAACAGCCAGTCATAAACGGAGATGGAAGCCAGGCATATGATTTTGTTTATGTTGAAGATGTTGCAAAAGCCAATATATGTGCTTTAGAATCAGATATTAAAACTGGTAATTATAATGTAGGGACTGAAGTTCAAACTACTATTAAAGAATTGTGTGATACAATATTAGATCTTAAAAATTCTGAATTAAAAGTAAAATACGTCCCTTATTCAGCTGATGACTCAAGAGCATTGGTGCAAAATAGAATTGGATCACGTCAAAAAGCAGAAAAAGAACTAGGTTTTTTATATAATGATTCTTTAAGGGAAGGTTTACAAAAATTAATCGACTGGAGGAAATCAGTTGGAATTGATAAAGCATAAATTATGAAAATACCATTAATAAAACCTTATATCACTGAAAGCATAAAACAAAGAGTTTGTGATGTTTTGGATAGCGGATATCTAACAGAAGGCCCTGTAACTAGAGAATTTGAAAATAAATTAAAAGAATATTTAGGCTGTGGTTATCTTCACGCTGTCACTTCAGCTACTACCGGATTAGAAGTAGCTTTAAGAGCATTAGGAATAGGTCCTGGAGACGAGGTTATTGTGCCAGACTATACCTATCCAGCAACAGCTTCAGTAATTGCAATAGTAGGAGCTAAAGCTATAATAGTTGATGTTTCAAAGGAGGATATGTTGTTAAATTTTGATGCACTTGAGGCTGCAATTAATGAAAAAACTAAAGCTATTATTCCAGTTTCTTTATTTGGAGCTCCTTTAGATTATGAAAGATTAAATGCGATTAAAGAAAAGCACAATCTTTACATCGTTGAAGATGCAGCTTGCTCTATAGGTGCCGTTTACAAAGGGATTAAAGTTGGGAATCAAGCAGATATTACTGTATTTTCATTACATCCTAGAAAATTCATAACAACTGGCGAAGGAGGAATAGTTACAACTAATAACAAAAAATGGGGTGATTGGATTAATTCATATAAACACTTTGGTATGGATATGACTGGAGCTAGTAGAGAAGGAATACGTTTTAATATTATAGGAACAAACTACAAACTTACTAATATACAAGCTGCAGTTGGGCTTGGGCAATTAGAAAATATTGAAGAGTTACTTAACAAAAGAATATCACTAGCAAATAATTATAAGAAATTAGTAAAAGACGTTGAAAAAATAAATTTACCAAAAGTTTTAAACCCTAAACCAAATTGTCAACATTCATTTCAAACTTATGTAGTTTATGTTGAAGACAGAGATAGAATAATGGGTGAAATGAGAAGTAAAGGAATTGAAGTTCAAATTGGATCATATTCACTTCATATGCATAATGCTTATAATAACAACCCAAATATTGAGATTAAGGGAAACTTATCAAATAGTAAATGGTGTTATGAACACGCATTAGCACTACCGTTGTATAATGATTTAACACCTGAATTGCAGGAATGTGTTATTAAAGAATTAAAAGCTTGTCTATAATATGTGTGGAATAGTAGGTGTATTTAACTTAAATAATCAAACAGTCAATAGGAGTGTCCTAAAATCTATGTCTAATAAGATAGCTCATAGAGGGCCGGATGGTCAAGGTTATTTTTTAAAAGATAATATTGGTTTAGCTCATAATAGATTAGCAATATTAGATATTTCTAAGAAAGGTGCTCAACCAATGAGTTCCAAAAACAATAGATGGACGATTGTATTTAATGGTTGTATATATAATTTTTCAGAACTTAAGCAAGAACTAAAAGCTAAAGGTCATGTTTTTAATTCTGAATCTGATACGGAGGTAATTTGTGAAGGTCTAGACGAATATGGAATTTCTTTTTTTGAACGTCTAAATGGTATGTTTGCAATTGGCGCATGGGATAATAAAAATAAAGAATTATACTTAAGTCGAGATCGTTTTGGGATAAAACCTTTGTATTATTGGTTTAATGGAGAAACTATTTGTTTTTCCAGTGAAATTAAAGCTATTATTGAGCATCCAGGTTATAAAATCGATGTAGATTTAAAAGCCTTAAATGAGTATTTTACATTTCAAAATGTTTTTTCTTTTAACACTTTATTCAAAGGAGTAACGATGCTTCCTCCAGCAAATACAGTAAAAATTAATCGTGACAGTGATTCGATTACACATCATTCTTGGTGGGATTATGACTTCACTAAAACAGATGAATCAATGTCTTTTGAATATGCTAAAAGTGAAACAAAACGTCTTTTTGAACAAGCTGTAAAACGTCAAATGATTTCTGATGTTCCTGTTGGTGCTTATCTCTCCGGAGGAATGGACTCTGGGTCGATTGCAGCGGTTGCATCAAAACAAATTGATAGACTTTCTACGTTTACATGTGGTTTTGATATGAGTGAGGCAACTGGAAGAGAGGCCAATTTTGATGAGCGTAGAGATGCTGAGTTAATGGCTAATCACTTTAAAACAGAACAGTTTGAACAAGTAATGAATGCTGGAGATATACGTTATTCTTTACCGAAGTTGGTATATCATTTGGAAGATTTACGCGTAGGGATGTCATACCCTAATTATTATATATCTCGATTAGCTTCTAAATTTGTAAAAGTATGTTTGCAGGGTACTGGTGGCGATGAGTTATTCGGAGGTTATCCATGGCGTTATTACAAAGTTTTTGATTCATTAAATCAAAAAAGTTTTTTTGATCAATACTACAATTTTTGGCAGCGCTTAGTTCCTGATACAGAAAAAGAAATACTTTTCACTAAAGAGGTATTTGATAGTATAGATGTAGATGAACCAAGAAGGGTTTTTGAGCGGGTATTTACTTTTAATAACAAATTAAAATATGATACTCCAGAAGAGCACATAAATAACTCACTTTATTTTGAAATCAAAACTTTTTTACCAGGACTTTTTTTGGTAGGAGATAAATTAGCAATGGCCAATGGTCTAGAGGAGCGTTTTCCTTTTATGGATAATGATTTGGTAGATTTTGCCATGAAGGTTCCTGTGAAACATAAACTAGGGAATTTAAAAGAAGAACTAGAATTGATTGATGAAAATCTTACTGGTAATTTAAAGAAACCTCTTACGGAATCATACAAGGAATTTGATGATGGTAAAAATGTCTTAAGAAAAGCAATGGCAGAATTTATTCCAGATAAAATTATTAACAGAAAAAAACAAGGATTTTCGGCACCAGATGAAAGTTGGTATCGAGGAGAAAATGCAGCCTATGTAAAAGAACTGTTGCTAAATGATAGTACGGTAAGTACAAAATACATAAGCAAAGAATACATTCATAAAATAGTACAAGAACACATAGAAGAAGGAATTAACCACCGCTTACTAATATGGTCTTTTATGAATTTTGAATGGTGGTGTAAAATATTTATTAATGGAGAAAAGCCATAATTTATGCAGGATCTAGTAATAATTGGTGCAAGTAATGCCTTTTGGGAAATCAATGAACTGATTAAAGATATTAATTCTGAAAAAGAAATATATAAGATAATAGGGGTTTTAGATGATAATGAAGATTTATGGGGAAAAAAGTTTGAAGATTTAATAGTAGAGGGGCCCATAGAGAAAGTTAACGAGTATGACCAGAGTGTGAAGTTTGTTTTGGCAATTGGGTCATTTAGAACTAGGATTATTAGAAATGAAATAATTAATAAACTGGGACTTCATGAGGGTAGATTTGTCACATTGATTCATCCAACGGCAAAAATTTTCTCTACTTCACAAATCAATAAAGGATGTATAATTCATTATGGTTCTGTAATTTTTAATCATACAATTGTAGAGTCTTTTTCTGTTATTTCTGCAAATTGTGTAATAGGTGTTGGAAACCTTATAGGAAAAGGAGCATTACTAGGTTCTACTATAACTACTACTACAGGGGTTAAGATAGGTTCATTTAGCTTTATTGGATCATCTACATCTATTGGAGAAGGAGTAGAAATAGGACCTGGAGCTCAGATTGGCATGGGGTCACTAGTTTTAAAAAATATCAAAGCAGGGTGTTTTGTTTTAGGAAATCCTTTAAGGATGCTTGATAAAATAGAAGTGCCTGAAACCATAATTGAAGAATGGGAAAAAATAAAAATAATTAATAATTAAATCATTAAGATATGAATACATTACATATAATTTTTGAAGCCATAGATGAAATTAATTTAAGTTTAGAGGACGTTCAAATGGAGAAAAATGAAGATACTGTTATTTTTGGGAATGAAAGCGTTTTAGACTCAATGGATTTAGTACATTTCATTTCTTTAATAGAAGAAAAAATAGAAGATGAAAGTGGAGATTATATATCTATCGCTGATGAAAATGCGATGTCTTTAGAACTTAGTCCTTTCAGAACAGTAAAAACTTTAAATGAATATATAAAGAACCTTCTATAATGCATAATTTCTCATCAGATAAAAAAGTATTTCTTATTACGGGCACTAGTAAAGGTATTGGAAGATATCTTGCTGAGTATTATTTAAATAGTGGTAATTACGTTGTTGGGTGTAGTAGATCTAAGTCAGATTTAGTTAATGATCGTTATACTCATTTTGAAAAAGATGTTGCTAATGAAGCTGATGTTTTAGAAATATTTAAATTTATAAGAAAGCAGTATAAAAGAATCGATGTTTTGATTAATAATGCTGCAATTAATCCAAGGATATTAACGGCTGGATTATTGTCTTATAAAATGATAGAGAACACATATAAAGTTAATATATTTGCCCCAATGATTTTTTGTAGAGAAGCAATTAAACTAATGAGTAGAAAAAGATTTGGACGTATTATTAACATGAGTTCGATGGCAGTTAAGCATGAAGTTAGAGGAGAATCTTTATATACTTCAACAAAATCAGCAATAACTGCTTACACTAAAGTTATATCTAAAGAAATAAATAACCTAGGTATTACAGCTAATGTTATTGCTCCATCTGCGATCCCTACAGATTTATCAGCAAATATTGATCAAGAGGCATTACATGAGGTTCTCTCTAGAAACGCTATCAAATCATTAGGAGAAATGAAGGACGTAAGTACAGCAATAAATTTTGTAATTAGTGAAAATTCATCATCAATTACGGGACAAGTAATCTATTTAGGTGGAGTATAATGGGTGATTTTGAAATTAAATATAAAACAGTTGGCAAATGGAAAGTCAATGTATATTTCTTAAGTTATGGAAATGATGTTTGGGTATTAGATCCAGGTGATGAATTTGAAGTTTTAGATAGGTTTATTGAAGAATGTAAATATAACGTTTTAGGGATACTTTTGACTCATGGACATTTTGATCATATTTCTTCTGCAGAAAAGATGAAACAAAAATACGGAGTAAAAATTTTCATGCACTCGAAAGATAAAAGAGTTGTTAGACAAGCTAATCTTTTTAGAAAATTAGCTGGAGGGGTTGGGACCCATATTACACCAACTATAGACGGGTTTTTGGATGAGGAAGAGTCATTATTTTTAGGGAATAAAAAAATAAAAATATATCATACACCTGGGCATTCACCGGGAAGCATTTGTTTCGGATTAGGGAAAAATCTTATAGTAGGAGATTTGTTCTTTTGGAATGAATTTGGTAGAACAGATTTACCTGGAGGCAGCGAGGAAGAGTTAAAATCATCATTAAGATTTATAGCAAATGAGTTTATGAGTTATACCATTTACCCGGGGCATGGCGCTCCTTTTGTGCTTAATAAAGAAAGAAAAGAATTGATATTAAATAAACTAAGTGGGAATACAAATTAAAGAAATAGAATACTTTCTTCCAATTAATAAAAAAACGAACGAAGATCTACAAAGGGAAAATCCTGAATGGGATGTGGAAAAAGTTGCAGCAAAAACTGGGATATATTCAAGACATATTGCTGCAAAGGATGAAACAGCCTTAGATTTAGCAACTAAAGCAGTAAAAAAATTATTAGCAAAAAAATCAATAAAAAAAGAAGATATTGATGGTATAATATTCTGTACTCAAAGTCAAGATTTTGTGATGCCTTCTAATTCTTTTTTAATTCATAAAGAATTTGAATTTCATAAAAATACTTGGGCATTTGATTATAATTTAGCTTGTTCTGGATATGTTTACGGTTTGTGTATTGCCAGAGGTTTAATAGAGACAGGAATATCCAAGAATATTATGCTAATCACATCAGACACTTATTCTAAATATATCAATAAAAAAGATCGTTCTACTATAAATTTATTTGGAGATGGTGCAGCCGTCACTATTATATCAAAATCTGATTCAAACGATTCAAGAATTATAGATGCAAAGTTATCTTCCTCTGGAAATGATTATAAATCCTTTTATGTTCCTTCAGGTGGATGTCGTTTGCCAAAAAACATGCATACCAAGATTGAAAAAAAAGACCAAAGTGGTAATATTAGAAACTTGGAAAATATCCACATGAATGGATTTGCGGTTTGGAAATTTATCTCTAAAATAGTTCCAAAACAAATCGAAGAAATTTTAATAAATAATAACTTAACTATTAAGGATATAGATTTTTTTGCTTTTCATCAAGCAAGTAAGCTAACATTAAACTCATTGGAGAAAGCTTTAAAAATCCCAAAAAATAAAATCTACACTAACATCAAAGAAATTGGCAATACAGTATCTTCATCAATTCCAATTGTTCTTAAAGATGCAATTGAGGAAAAGAAATTAAAAAGGGGTGATTTGATTTTGTTATCAGGATTTGGTGTAGGATTATCTTGGGGAACCATGTTAATTAAATTTTAAATATATGGATGCACAATTTTTAATAAACGTTTTTAAAAAATCATCAGATAATTTAGCTATCGTATGGAATGGAAAAGAGATTACTTATGGGGATCTTTTAAATTCTGTTGAATTGGCAAATGATTTTTTACTAAAAAATCAAATATTACCAGGACAGGTTATTGCACTAAAAGGAGATTTTACTCCGTTTACAATATCGTGTTTAATTGCATTAATTAATAATCGAAACATAATAGTACCCTTCAATAATCCAATGAAGGAAGCCGAACAGGTCAAGTTTGACGTTGCTAGTGTACAAAAGACAATCTCTGTTGATATTAATACTGATATAAGTACAGTTGAGAATACTGGATTTGATGGTAATCACGAATATTACTCCGAATTGAGAGATTTAGGAGTCTCAGGCTTAGTTTTATTTAGTTCTGGAACCTCTGGCATGCCAAAAGGAGCAGTTCATAATTTTCAGAAATTATTACAAAAATTCAAAACACAAAGAAAATCATTAAGAACAATTAATTTTCTTCTTTTTGATCATTGGGGTGGCTTAAACACGTTATTACATACGTTATCTAATTGTGGAGTAGTACTTGCTTTATATAACAGAAAACCAGATTATGTATGTAAATTTGTTCAAGAGAATAAAGTTGAACTCCTACCTGCCTCACCAAGTTTTCTAAACTTAATGATTTTAAGCGAATCATATAAGAAATACGATTTGAGTAGCCTTAAATTAATTTCTTATGGTACCGAACCAATGCCTGAAACAACTCTTAAAAGAGCAAAAGAACTTTTTCCTGATGTTAGGTTTCAACAAACATATGGTTTAATCGAATTGGGAGTTTTGAGATCTAAATCAAAGAGCGATGATTCTTTATGGGTGAAATTAGGCGGAGAAGGTTACGACCTAAGAGTTGTAAATAATATGTTAGAAATAAAAGCTGAGTCAGCTATTTTAGGATATTTAAATGCAAAAAGTCCCTTCACGGAAGACGGATATTTTATTACTGGAGATCAAGTAGAAGTTGACGGAGAATATTACAAGATATTGGGCAGAAAATCAGAGCTTATAAATGTCGGTGGTGATAAAGTATATCCTCAAGAAGTAGAAAATACAATTTTAATGATGAATAATGTTATGGAAGTAACGGTATATGGTCAAAAACATGCACTTATGGGAAATATCGTTTGCGCCAAAGTTTTACTAAAGGAAAAAGAAGACAAAAAAGAATTTTCAAGAAGACTAAAATTATTTTGTAAAAAAAGATTAAAACCTTTTCAGGTACCGATAAAAGTTGATTTTCAAGACGAGGTTTTGCATAGCCATAGGTTTAAAAAAACAAGAAAATTTAATTAAACAGTAGTATTTATGATTGTCTTTACATCAGATATAGATTGGGCACCAGATGAGGTTATTTTTGATACTATTAAAATTTTTGAAAAATTTAATGTTAAGTGCACCTTTTTCTGTACCCATAAGTCTAAAATATTAGATGAATGCAATAGAGATCTTTTTGAACTAGGTATTCATCCAAATTTTAATCCGTCTCTAATAGATGGAAAAAAAATAAAGGCTGATAAAATTATAGAAAGTCTTCTATCAATCTTTCCTGAATCTAGAGGGGTTAGGTCACACAGTACTACTTCATCTTCAAACTTGCTAGATATATTCAAAAAGAAGGGTTTATTATATGAAAGCAATCAATTTATGCCATATAACTGGGATATTAAACCATATAATTGTTGGACTGGATTAACAAGAATTCCTTACAATTGGGAAGACGACACACACTGGTTGTATAATAAGAGTTTTGATTTTGATATTCTTAAAGATTACAAAAAAGAAAATCTGATAATATTAGATTTTCACCCTATACATATTTTTTTAAATACTGATTCTCAGGATACATATGACAGAGCCAAACCCTATTATCAAAACCCTGAAAAACTATTAACATTTAAAAATAATAAAGAATTTGGGACTAGAGACTTTCTAATTAAGACTTTAAATGAATTAAAAAAAAGAAAATTAAGCACGTATAAAATGATAGAACTAATTAATTAAAATAAAATGGAAATTGGAATAATTGGAAGATCTGAACATACCTATGAAACAATGTTATTGCTTAAAGAAAATGGACATAAAATTAGCTTTATAGTCACTTCAAAAGAGTCTGATGAACATAAATATAGCAGTAATGACTTTAAAGAATTTGCAAAAGATAATAATATTCCCTTTTTACATGACCCAAAGATCGATTCAACTAAAATTAAAGAGCTTTTAGGATCAAATAAAAAACCAAGGATTTGTGTTAGTGTAAATTATAGTGGTATAATTTCTAAAGAAGTTATAGATCTTTTTGAATTGGGTATTTTAAATGCACATGGTGGAGATTTACCAAGGTTTAGAGGAAACGCATGTCAAGCTTGGGCCATAATTAATAAAGAAAAAAAAATTGGACTTTGTATTCACAAAATGATTGGAGGAGAACTTGATTCAGGAACAATTTTAGATAGAAAATATTTTAAATTAAGCTTGGATACAAGAATTGGTGAGGTATATAATTGGATCAATGATATGATTCCTAAAATGATGTTGAAAGTAATAAATGAATTAAAAAAGAATAAAAAATTCTATTTAGAACACCAAAGTAAAAGTTCAAAATTAGCATTAAGAACTTATCCAAGGCTTCCAGAAGATGGTAGAATCGATTGGTCATGTAATCGAGAAGATATTATAAGGCTAATTAATGCATCTTCTGAACCATTCAGTGGAGCATTTGCTTATTTGCAAAATGAAAAAATTATAATTTGGAGAGCAAAAATATTTGATGATGATGAAAATTATTTGGCTGTTCCAGGCCAGGTACTTGATATCAATTTAAATAGCAAAAATATAATTGTATCTGCTAAAAATGGTAAAATTGAAATAACAGATGTTCAGTTAAATGAATTTCGCTGTAAGCCAACAGATTTAATTAAATCTATTAGAAAAAGATTAAAATAAGAATATGAAAGATAAAATTTGTTCTAGATGCATATATGATTCGTCAATACCTAAAATAGAGTTTGATGAAAATGGAGTATGCAATTATTGTAAAATGTCTGATGATTTAGCTAAAATGTACAGTACAGGTAAACCAGCTGGATATAAAGAGTTTGAGAAAATCTTACGTGATATAAAAAAAGCAGGAAAAGGAAAAAAATATGATTGTATTGTCGGAGCTAGTGGTGGTACCGACTCTTCCTTTATGCTTCATTTAGCTGTAAAGGAGTGGGGTTTGAGACCATTGGCTGTTCACTATGACAATACTTGGAATACATCTTTTGCCACTGAAAATATCAGAAAAGTTACCAAAAAGTTGAATATTGATTTATATACACATGTTGTGGATAATAAAGAATCTGACGACATAATAAAATCTTTTTTTAAGGCTGGAGTTCCTGAAATTGATGCACCTACAGACTTAGCATTTGCAGAGGTTCACTATAGGGCAGCCTCAAAATATGGAGTTAAATATGTTCTAGAGGGACATACTTTTATGGAGGAGGGAGTATCACCATTAGGTAATACATATTTTGACGGAAAATATATTAAATCAATTCATAGAAGATTTGGTTCAATAAAAATGAAAACATACCCGCTTATGACTTTTACTAACTTTATGAAATGGTTATTGTTTTATAGAATAAAAAAAATTAGACCATATTGGTATATCAATTTCACTAAAGAAAATGCAAAGAATATCTTAGAAAAAGAGTATGACTGGAAATATTATGGAGGTCACCATCTCGAAAACAGAATGTCAGCATTTAACCACTCTGTTTATTATCCACAAAAATTTAATATTGATCAGAGAAATAACTCTCTTTCTGCATTAGTAAGAAATGGAAATAAGGACAGAAACGAGGCAATTGAAGAATACATGACCCCGCCATTTGTAGAACCAGAATTAGTAAATTACTTTAAAAAAAGATTAAATATTTCTGATAAGGAGTATAATTTAATCATGAGTGAAGAGCCAAAAACATTTAAAGATTACCCAACATATAAAAAACGTTTTGAAAGACTTAGGCCATTATTTTATATTTTGGCCAAGCTTAATTTGGTTCCAATGAGTTTTTATATTAAGTATACATCTAAAAGTGAAATTTAAATGATAACAATTGTCGATTACGGAATGGGTAATTTAGGCTCAATTTTTAATATGTTTAAAAGGGTTGGAGTACTATCAAAAATAACATCTGAGTTAGGGGATATAAAATCTGCTAAAAAATTATTACTACCTGGTGTTGGATCTTTTGATAAGGCAATGCAAAAGATTAATAATTCTAAAATTAGAGATGTTTTAGACTACAAAGTTTTAAATGAGCAAACACCTATATTAGGAATTTGTTTAGGTATGCAGTTATTGACTAAAAGCAGCGAAGAAGGAAAAGAGAAAGGATTAGGATATATTGATGCACATACAATGAAATTTTCTTTTGAAAACAAAAATATCAAAGTTCCACATATGGGATGGAATATGGTTTTAAAATCAAAAAACAGTTTAATAACTAACGGTTTTGTAAATGAATCTAGATTTTATTTTGTCCATTCTTATTACGTTAAAGTTCAAAATGAAGAAAACTCTATTTTGAAAACCAACTACGGATTGGAATTTGATTCAGCAATTCAGCGTGATAATATATATGGTGCTCAATTTCACCCTGAAAAAAGTCATAAATTTGGAATGAAATTATTTGAAAATTTCGCAAAAATATAAAGATGCTACAGACCAGGGTAATTCCTTGCTTATTACTAAAAGATGATAGCCTTTTTAAGACAGTTAATTTTAAAAATCCCAGCTACATAGGAGATCCTATAAATACGGCAAGAATTTTTAATGAATTGGAAGTTGATGAACTTGTACTTTTAGATATTTCAGCAACTAATAATGAAACAAAACCTAATTTTGATTTATTAACCAATCTAGCTAACGAGTGTTTTATGCCATTAGCATATGGTGGTGGAATAAGAAATTTTGAAGATGCCAAGAGAATTTTTCAAATAGGAATTGAAAAAATCATTATAAATTCTGCATCTTTTACAAATCCAAAATTAATTAGGGATTTAGCAGATTATTTTGGAAATCAATCAATAGTAGCATCAATTGATATAAGTAAAAATTTCTTTGGAAAATATAACGTTTTTTCTAATTCAGGAAAAAAAATACAAAATGTTGATCCAGTTTCTTGGTCTAAAAAATTAGAAGATTTAGGAGCAGGTGAAATTCTTATTACAGCAATTCATAAAGAAGGTACTTGGAAAGGGTTTGATTTAAAATTGATTAAAATGATTTCCGCTGCAGTTAGTATACCGGTTATTGCAAATGGTGGTGCTTCTTCAATAGAGGACATTGGAGATGTAGTTAAAGAGGGTAATGCCTCAGCAGTTAGTCTTGGAAGTATGGTTGTTTATCAAAAGAAAGGAATGGGGGTATTGGTTAACTTCCCTGATATTGAAAAATTAAAAAATAAGTTGAAAAAATGAATAAATTTAAGTTTACTTGGGATAATTTAAAGAGTGAATATGAAAAAATCATTCAAAGTGGATATGAGATAATTACCTGTGAAGAATATGTAAAAAAGAAAGGCACTTTTAATAATAAAATTCTTGTTAACAGAATCGATATTGATATGTCTATAAAAAAAGTCAGTAATCTTCTTGATATTTATGATGAATTAAATATAAAGGGCTCTTTCTTTGTAAGACTACATGCTTCAGAGTATAATCCATTTTCATTTGAAGGATACAGAATTTTAAAGAGATTACTTAATTCAGGTCACGAGCTAGGATATCACTCCGAAATTATTGATCAATCAAAAATATGGGATGAGGACTCTCGTGAATGCTTAATCAGAGATTTGAAGGTTTTAGGTACAATGTTCAATTACAAAGTTAAAAGTGTTGCCTCTCATGGGGGGATGACTGGTTTCAATAACCTTGATTTTTGGAAAACAAACAACCCAAAAGACTTTGATTTACTTTATGAAGCTTATGACGAAGAACCAGAATATAATCTTTTTAATGAATCATTTTATATTTCTGATTCAGAATGGACAAAATGGAAGTGTTATATGAATGGAAAACTGGTTAATGATGATACAAGAAGTCCCTCTGAACACATTAAAGATGAACATAAGCTAATTCATCTGTTAATCCATTCTGACACATATTTTAATAATCATTTTTATGAATAAGGGAATAAAAAAAATTAACATTGACGAAATCTTAAAGCTTATTTCGAATGAAATAGATTACAAGTTGTTTGGTGATATTAGTGATAATGTATACATCACTAATGCCAAAAGCACATTAGATGCAAATAAAGAATCAATAACATTTATTGACAGTTCAAGAACGAAAGACGAAAAAGATAATTGGTCAATAAAATCAAAAGCTAGAGTAATTATTACAGATATTGAATCTGATATCGAAGAAAAAATCAATATTTTTTGTAAAAACCCTAAATATGTTTTTTCTGAAATTGTTAATAATTTATTCTTAAAAAAATTTCATGAGTTTACTCATCCCAAAGCCAATATTTCTAAAAAATCATTTATCGGAAATGATTGTTACATTGGTGCTGGAGTATTAATTGAAGATAATGTAAAAATTGGAAATAATTGTATTATTCATGATCATGTTTCACTAAAAGAAGGTACCGTTGTCGGAAATAATGTTACTATTTATTCTCGGACTGTAATTGGAAATGATGGTTTCGGATATTTAAAACAGAAAGGAATGTCTACAATAAACTTTCCTCATCTTGGTTTTGTTTGTATTCAAGATAATGTTACTATAGGATCTAACTGCTGTATAGATAGGGGTGCTCTTTCAAAAACATTAATTTGTAGAAATGTTAAAATTAATAATTTAGTTCACATTGCACATAATGTAACAATCGATGAAGACTGTTTTATAAATGCATGTACTTCAATTTCTGGTAGTGTTGAAATCGGAAAAAATGCATATATAGCTCCTTCTGTAACCATTAGAGACACACTAAAAATTGGAGATAATTCTTTTATCGGAATGGGTTCAGTGGTTACAAAAAATATCCCTCCAAATGAAACATGGATAGGTGTTCCTGCTAAAAAATTTAAATAAATATGAACAAGGTTGCACTGATCGGAAATTTAAATAATAATTTTTATGTTCTTCAAAGATATTTAATAGATAAAGGAGTTGATTGTCACCTTTATATTTATAGTTCAGATCCAATACATTTTTTACCAGAAAATGATAGCTGGAATAATAAAGGTTTTGAAAATCATAAATTTCTAAATTGGACTGTAAACAACTTTATAAGTACTAAGAAATCAGTCATTCAAAAAGAATTTATTGATTTTAAACACATTTTCTGCTGCGGAGTTGCTCCAGCTTTTCTATGGAAGGCTGGTCTACCTATAAATATGATTCTACCTTACGGCTCAGATTTGTATGAGCTTCCGTTTTCAAATGCAAGGAAACCAGCTGCATTTTTAAAGAAATTATTTTTCAACCATTATATGAAAAATGGTATTAAAGAAGCCGAGCTGTTTATTTTATCCGAAAAAAACCCTATTTATCACGAATCTTTAAAAAGATTAAATTTTTCTGGAAAAATAAATAATTGTGGTGCCCCATTGGTTTATCATCCAATGATAAAAACAACAAAAAATATAAATTCACCGTTTACCAAAAAAATAAATGAAATAAAAAATAAGTTTGATTTTATAATTTTTCACCATGTTAGACATGTTTGGAAAAGTCATTTAGACACCTTTTATGATAAAGGTAATTATAAATTATTTCAGGCTTTCCGAAATTTTATAGATAAATATCCTGATTCAAAGCCTGTTTTGATATTATTTAAATACGGGCAAGATTATAAACACTCTGTAAAGATGCTAAATGATCTTAATTTGAATGACTATGTTATATGGTTTGAAAAAATGCCAAGAAAAGAATTAATGTTGGGTATTTCCTCATGTGATTTAGTTGTTGGAGAGTTAACAAAAAGTTCTTTTACATATGGCGTCGTTTTAGAAGCACTTGCTATGGAAAAGCCTGTAATGCATAGTAGAGATGACAATATTTATAATGATTTAAAGCTGTATCCTATGATTCATGCCAATAAAACGGAGGAGATTTATAAAAATCTTGATTATTACTACAATAATAAAAATGAATTACGTGAAATAGGAAAAAATGGAAGAATTTGGTATGAAAATCATTACGTTAAAAAATCCATTGAAACTATTATGGAAATTATAAGTTAAATGACATTATTAAAAAAAAGTTTAAAGGATACAACATATTATTCATTAGCCACTGCAGGTAGTAAAGTTGGAAGTTTTCTCTTGATACCATTAATAAACTCAGTTCTTTCTGTAGAAAAGTTTGGTGAATATGATCTTTTTTTGATATCAGCGTCCTTTATTACATTAATAATTGGACTGGGAATTGATTCTGGTTTAGCAATAATCATTGCAGAAAATATTAAGAAACAAAAAAATATAAAATTCCTTTTCTCTTTTAGTTTAATAATTTCATTGGGATTTCTATATTGTTTGGCATTTATTGGTTTTTTAGTTAACATGTATTTAAAGTTCTTTGAAATCAATATTTTTCTTTTGTTAATTCTATATGTGAATTTTACTTATATAACTTATTTTGTTTTTAATTTTATAAGATGGATAGGTAATACAAAATTAGCAGCTTTAATTAGTTTTTATTCATCTATATTGTCTGTACTTATTGGAGTTTTATTTTTATACTTCATAGATAAATCAATTGAATCATTGTTTTTAGGAATGGTAATAGGCTCTTTATTTGGATCTATTATGAGTCTATTTATATCTAAAAAATATATTTCATTCAAAATAATTAAAGATGGAGAATTAATTTTAAAGGACTTATTAAAATTATCAATACCCTTCATCCCAGCTTACTTGAGTAATTATTTTTCCGCTTTTTGTGATAGATTTATTATTCTTTTTTTAATTGGAGATATATATTTAATTGGTTTATATGCATTGTTTTACAGAATTTCTCAAATCGGAGGTCTTGCTGCAAATTTAATTACAAAAGGATTTTTACCTGTTATGTACAATAATTATAAGTCTTCTGAAGGGAAAATCTTAATAAAAAAAATGTTTAACTTTTATAATTTATCGCTGATTCCAATATTGATTTTAATCTACTTTTTTTCAGACCTTTTAATAAAAGTATTGGGTGGGAAAAATTATTCTGAATTTATTGAGTATTCATACCTGTTGCCATCTATATTTATGTCAACCTTAGTAATTTCAGGCATGGCGATGAATGGTTTTGGATTTACAATTAGACGTAAAACTCAATATATAGCTATTATTTCGATTTCAGGTTTAGTATTAAATATTATTATTTCTTTAATTTTTGTCCCTTTGTATGGCTTTTCATTTGTTGTAACATCAACTCTTTTATCTTCTATTTTGATAGCCTGTACTTATACTATAATTTCTGAAAAATTATTCAAATTTAATTACAATATCAAAACAATGCTATTTGTTTATTCTACGCTATTTATAGTTTCACAATTTATAATATTTTTAAATTAAATGTGCGGAATTACGGGTTTTATAGATTTCAATAAATTAACACAAGAATATACATTAAATTCTATGATTAATGTTTTATCTCATAGAGGACCAGATGGTGTAGGTACCCAATACGATGAAAATAAAAATTATATTATTGGAATTGCCCATAAAAGACTATCAATAATTGATTTAACAGAATCAGCTAATCAACCTATGAGTTTTGGGCATTTAAATATTATTTTTAATGGTGAAATATATAATTACAAAGAGATTAGAAATGAATTATATGAATTAGGTCATGTCTTTATTACTGATTCAGATACCGAGGTTATTTTGCATGCATACAGTGAATGGAAAGAAAAGTGTGTTGATAAATTTATTGGAATGTTTGCCTTTTCAATTTTTGATAAAGAATCTAATGAGTTAATTATTTTTAGAGATAGAGTTGGTGTTAAACCTTTATATTTTTATGATTTTGATAAATTGTTTCTGTTTTCTTCAGAATTAAAGTCATTTCATCAACACCCAAAATTTACTAGAACTATAGATAATGATTCTGTGGGAATGTTTTTTAAATATGGGTATGTACCAGAACCTTATTCTATCTTTAATTATACTAATAAGTTACCTGCAGGACACTATTTAAAGTTTAATTTAAAGAGCGGAAAGAAAAATATTATTAAATATTGGGATGTAAATACTTACTACGAAAAACCTAAATTAAATATAACAGAGAAAGAAGCATTAAATAAACTAGAGTCTTTATGTGAATCTGCATTTCAATACAGAATGGTTTCTGATGTTCCTGTTGGTGTCTTTTTAAGCGGCGGATATGATAGTTCATATGTTACAGCTTTAATTCAAAAAAATCAAAAGGAGAAAATAAAAACATTTACTGTAGGATTTGAGGATATGAATTATAATGAAGCTAATTATGCTAATGAAATTGCAAATCATATTGGAACCGATCATCATGAATATTACTGTACAATTGAAGATGCTAAAAAAGTTATACCTAAACTTTCAGTAATTTATGACGAACCATTTGGAGATAGCTCAGCCATACCTACATACCTAGTAAGTAAGATGGCAAAAGAAAAAGTTACCGTAGCTTTATCTGCAGATGGTGGAGATGAGGTTTTTGCAGGCTATACGAGATACAGAAATATCATTAAACACTATAAAACACTTAAAAAAATTCCCAAATTTTTACAACCGTTATTAGGCAATTTTTTATCAATAAAAGTTATACAAACAATTTTGAATTTATTTTTAGGATTAAAGTCTACTTCATATTATGATGGTATATCCATGGTTCTGAAATCAAGAGGAAGTTTTAGAGAAATTGTAGAAATGTCTGTCAGTAAAATGAGCTCTACAGGATTAAATAAATTTATGATTAAAAAAGTTAACCTTAAAAACAATAATTTTAATTCATATTCTAAAAACTTTAGTTTGTTAGACACATGCCTGTCTGTGGACTATAAAACTTATTTAGTTGATGATATTTTAACAAAAGTTGATAGAGCTGGAATGGCTGTTTCATTAGAAGGTAGGGAGCCACTTCTAGACCATAGAATAATTGAATTTGTTGCTCAGCTACCAGATATTTTTAAAATAAACGGATCAATTCAAAAGTACTTATTAAAGCGACTAACACATAAATTAATTCCTAAAGAAATGTTAGATAGACCAAAAACGGGTTTTGCTATTCCACTTGTTGACTGGTTTAGAGATGATTTGAAGAGTCTTTTGTTAGATATCCTTGATGAGAAAAAGTTAGAAAAACAAAAGCTATTTAATGTAAAGTATATAAATAAAGAAAAAGATAGTTATCTGAACGGAAATGATGAATCATTTTACTTTATTTGGAATATGATTATTTTTCAAATGTGGTATAAAGAATGGATGAACTAATTATTATACTCAACTATATTTAATATCCCTTAAATAATAATATTAAGTTTATCTAAATCTTCACCATTTTAATAGATTTATTATTCTTTTCATATTATTTTATTGATAATTTAAAAATTAACATTATTTAAACAGTAAAAAAAACCTTCAAAAGCTTTTATAAATTAATGATTTCATTAATTTTATAATTGTAATTCAAATTTTAAGCAGAAAACTTGCAATTATTTTAATTTACTTAATAACTATTATATAAATTTTTTAAACATGACACCATTTTTACAAACTACTCCTACTGAAGAAAATGTAACAACAACTAATATTGAAGATCTAATTGATTTTAGTTTAACTAATCCTATTGATATTCCTTTAGGTAGCTTTGTTCTTAATTTATTTCTTACAATTGTTTTAACACTTGCGGTATCTTATTTATACTCTAAATATGGAAACTCACTTTCAAATAGAAAAAGTTTTGCGAATATTTATCCTTTAGTAGGTATTGCTACGTTTTTAATTATTACTATAATTAAATCATCTTTAGCTTTATCTTTAGGATTAGTAGGTGCACTTTCTATTGTTCGATTTAGAGCAGCTATTAAAGAACCAGAAGAGTTGTCTTATATTTTTTTTACTATTGCAATTGCTCTTGGATTGGGGGCTAATCAAGTTTATATAACTGTTTTAGGGTTTATTGTATTTACTCTCTTCATAATTTCAAAAAAAATATTTGAAAAGAAGAAGAATTATGATTTAGTTAAATTTATTATTATTGAATCTAAAGAAAATATTGATGTGGTAACTAATATAATTAAACCAAATGTCGTGTCATTATCTCTCAAGAGATTAGAATCTAATAAAGGAATTAACGAATACATTTTTAATACAGAAGTCAAATCATTCGAATCTTTAACAAAGATTAAGAATAGTATTTCAAGTATTGATAAAGACTCAAAATTTATATTAATGGATCAATCTGGGTTAAATAACATATGATACTCAAAGAAAAGGAAAGCCACTTTAAAATTAATTTCATAAATTTTAAATCCTATTTATTATACTCATATTTATTATTTTTTTTAATTGGTTTTTTCTTGTTTATATTCCTTTATCAAAGTGCTATTATTTCAAAATGGTATAATTTAATTTTCTAAGTTTTTATTATGAATTTTTTTGAATCTAAACTATCTTTCTCAAGATTAAAAGAGTTTAAAAAATCATTTTTTTTCTTGTCTTTTATACTTGGAGTCTTTTTTGCAGCATCATTGTATAAAAATTCTAAAATTATATATTACAAGGATAGTTTAGAATATGTACTTAAAACAGGTCCAAAATTTATAAAAAATTATTTTTTGTCTTCAAACAATGGTTTAGAAACAATTTTTTTAGATATCAATTTTAAAGAATGGAGAAAACTAGTAAATCAAAGAAATAAGGTGTGGGATTATTCAACTGTTTTTAAGTACTTTCCTTTTCAATGGACAGACTATATCGAAAATAAAATTGAAATTAAAGGAAAGATGACATTTAATAATCAAACCCAAAAAGTTAAGTTAAAATTAACAGGAATGAATTATGATCATTTTGGGGATCCTAAAAAATGGTCTTATCGAATTTCTGTAAACGGGGATAATGTAGTTGATAGACAAAAAAAGTTTAATCTCTTGATACCACCCTCTAGAGGATATGTAAATGATTTTATAGCTCAAACTTTTTTGCATGAATTAAACATGATTTCATTAAGAGTTAAGGCTGTAAAATTAGTTTTAAATGGTGATAATATGGGCACTTACTTAAAAGAAGAATTCTATGATAAAAGACTCGTCGAATTTAATAAATATCGTGAATCTGCAATTTTACGTCTAAATGATGATTTTACAATAGTAATCAGCGATGCGAACTACGTAAGATATAAGTCAATAATTGATAATTTTAATAAGAAATTAGCTTTATTCGTTGATGGTTCAATAAATATTACACAAATAATCGATCTTGACAAAATGTCTGATAGAGTAGCCCTGAGTGTTCTTTTTGGTGATCATCACTCGCTCCTCTCTTTAAACCAACGTTATTATTTGAATCCTTTCACTTTTAAGCTTGAACCTCTAGGAAGAGAATTTATGTATAGTTCACATGAAAATAAGGACTTGATAAACCGAAATATCAACGATATAAAAAATGCAAGTTCAGTTTCCAAGAAATTATTTTTAAGTAATGAGTTTTTAAAAAAATTTAATAAAAGTATTAGTAAAATTATTTCGAAAAATTTCATAACAAATACCTTTACAAAAAATAAAGATAAAATAGGTAATATTGAAAAAATACTCCATCGTGAATACCCGTTTTTTGAGTCTAATGAATCTTTAATATATACAAATGCCAAATCCCTTAGAGAAAATAAAAGTTGGCTACAAATATCAAATAAAATAAAAAATGCTACAGAAAAAATAAATCATACTAATCTAATAAATAAAGTCAAAAATGATACTATAGTTATTGATCATTCAATAACTGTTTATAACAAATTATATATCCCTAAAGGATACATAGTATATATCAAGCCAGATGTTACTATCTCTTTTGAAAAAGAGGGGCAGATATTAACAGAATCTCCATTTTATGCTAAGGGAAGTATAAATGATTCGATTAGATTTATTTCTGATACTACAAATAGAGGTATTTTATTTTTAAATACTGGTAAATCTTACTTTGAATATGTCAAGTTTAAAGGTATAAGCAATTATTATGACGAATATAGAAGTCTACCTGGTTCGGTAACTTTTTTTGAATCACCAGTAATTATTAAAAATTCTAGTTTTGATAATAGTATTGGTGGAGATGATTTATTAAATATTGTTAGTTCGGAATTTGAAATATCAAATTCTGAACTTATAAACTCCTTAGCAGATGCTCTTGATTCAGACTATTCAACAGGATCAATCAACAATACCGTCTTTAAAAATATTGGGAATGATGCCATAGATATTTCAACATCGGTTATTACACTTAATGATATTAAGATTATTGGCGCTGGTGATAAAGGTATTAGTGGTGGTGAAAACTCTAAGTTAATCGGAAAAAAAATAGAAATTTATGATACTAGCCTTCCCTTGAGTTGTAAAGATTTATCAATTATAAATTTAAGTGATGTTAATATAATTAATAGTGATGTAGTATTTAGTGTTTTTCAAAAAAAACCAGAGTATGGCCCAGCATCAATGACTTGTGAAAATATTAATTTTAGTAATTATAAAAAAGATTATTTGGTTCAGGAGAATAACAATTTAATTATTAATTCAAAAAGAATTACAAAAAAAATTAAAGATGTTGAATCTAAATTATACGGAAAAATTTATGGAAAAAGCAGTAAATAATAATTATAGATTCGAAAGAAAATTAGTGATCAATTCGCATGAATATGAAGATTTGATATTATTATTCAAATCTCGAGGTTTTAATCAGCTTTACCCTGAAAGAAACATTTGTAATATATATTTAGATGATCTAAATTATCATTCCTACTTTGATAATATACATGGTAACAATAAGAGAATAAAGCATAGAATTAGATGGTATGGAAATTTGTTTGGATTAATCAAAAAAATAACTTTAGAGCAAAAAATTAAAAGGGGAACTGTTGGTAAAAAAATAAATTTCAAAATTGAAAAAGAGTTTTTATTTTCAAAAAATCTTAATCATATCCAACTTACAAAGTTAGTTAGGGGCCTGCTTTGTGGTTTAAAAAATAAGATATTCATAGGTTTATTGTACCCCACATCTATAAATACTTACACTAGATCTTATTATTCTGATTCTTTATCTAGGTTCAGAATAACATTTGATAAGAATATAAAATACTATTCATTACATAATAAAATTAAATTGCAAAAAAGTGATGAAAGAATTATAGTTGAAATAAAATACGATAACGAAAATGACATCTATACAAATGAGCTTTTAAATTTCGTTAATTTTAGATTAGCAAAAAATTCTAAATATGTACATGGTATTGAAGCTATCAAATTTTAGATTATTACTGATAATTTAAAATTAATTAAATCGATACTAAAAATAAGATCATGAAAGAAATAAAGTTATTATTTTATACATCCTCTTTTTTTTCTCTTTTAATATTGGCATTAAATTTTAATCAACTTAGCCTAATATTTATTAGTCTATTTTTTTTATTTTTCCCAACTATTTTTTTTAAGAATAAAACTTTAACTATATATTTCTTATCACTCTCTGTTAGTGTTATATATTTTGTCATATATACATTTATTACATTATATGAAACTAATAGTTTATTTTTATCTGGTGGAGATGATGAGTTTTTTTACATCTCATCTCTCCAGCTTTTTGAGAATGGATTCGACACTGATTCTCAGTTAGCAGGACGACGAGACGTGATTTCGGTCAACTACATAGGCTATCTTTATTTAAATTATATTATAATTAATATATTAGATTTTATTCCATTTTTTGAAGTAGATATTTTGTCATTTAGATTAGTTAAATATTTACTTACAGCATTAATTCCTGTTTTAATTTATAAAATTTTTCAAAAGACAGTTTTTAGGCTGAATAACAAAGGAATATTAATATTAATATTATTTCCCCAACTTATTTTCTTTAATTATTCGTTAATTCGTTCATCTTATATTTCATTATTATTTTGCTTATTAGTTTATGTAATTTTGTACTTTAGGAACAGAATAATCAAATATTTATTTGTAATTGTGATAATAGCAATAACAGCTGTTTTTAGAGATGTATCTGCATTATTTTTATTATCATTCTTAATTTTTTTTATTCTAAAACTCGAAAAAAGAAATATCTTATTTAGTTTATCCATTATTTTATTAACGGTATATTCTTCATTCTTTTTATTTTCTCAGACTGCTTTAGGTATTAAATTATCTAATGTTCAAGAGGCCTTTTTTGAATTATCAACTTCTAGTAATAATTCATCCCTTGGGCTAAGTATTCTTTTGTCAAAAAATCCATTAATGTTTCCAATAAAGCTTGTTTATATTATATTATCACCAATTCCTCCAAAATTTATTTACAATATAAATATTATAAATTTTATTAATTTATTTGGGAATTTATCTTGGTATATTATTAGTTTAGGATGTGCTGTATATTATGTAAAAATTAAAAAAATTAGAGACAAATTTTCAGATAAAATCTCAATTCCTTTATTTTTATGTTTATTCTTTTCAACAATTATAGTACTTAATACTACTCTGAACCCTAGGCATATTGCATTTATATATCCCTTTTTTGTACCAATTGGAATTTATGGGCTCAACTCATTAAATGATGCTAATAAAAAATTATTATATGTTATTTCTGTTACAGCTGCTATTATCTTATTTATATTACTTAAAATATTATGAAAATTCTGTGTGTGATAGATAGTTTAGGATCAGGTGGTGCACAACGTCAATTGGTGCAGTTGGCTATTGGATTTAAAGAAAAAGGACATGATGTTTCTTTTCTTATTTATCACAATATATGTTTTTTTAAATCTGAATTAGATTCATATGCTATCAATGTCAAAATTATTAAAGAAAAAAATTTCTTAAAACGTTTTCTTAAAATGCGAAAATATATAAGAAATTTAAATGCTGATGGAGTTATTTCATTCCTAGAAGCTCCTAATTTTATTTGTGAACTTTCTGGTTTTCCTTTCAGAAAATGGAAATTAATAGTTGGAGAGCGTAGTACAGATCCTCGAATATTTAAATCTATAAAAAGACTTTTCTATAGATGGATGCATGTTTTTTCTGATGTAATAATTGCTAATTCCTATGCAAATATTAAAATGATAAAAAAAATAGTTCCTCTTCTATTGAATAACAAAACTCACGTTGTTTATAATTTGTTGGATAAAAATTATTGGATCCCAAGTGAAATATATAAACCTTTAAAAAATCAAAAAGTTGAAGTAGTTGTTGCGGCATCTCACATACATTATAAAAATTCAATTGGATTAATTGAAGCTGTTCAACGTTTGTCAGCTTCAGAGAAGAAAAAATTAAGAATTAATTGGTACGGAAAAATTGGTAATGATAACTCATTCATTGAAGCTAAAAAATTAATAAGTTCATATAATTTAGATAAATTGATTAAATTTCATAAACCATCAACTAATATAAGAAGTATTTATTCACAGTCTGATGCGGTTGGCTT
>Ga0206125_10001288_pt1 | contig 29547 bp, 36 predicted proteins | sample Helgoland_Spring_4_FD_148598 | JGI IMG/M metagenome (GOLD analysis project Ga0206125, IMG submission 148598) | Pelagic subsurface seawater microbial communities from Kabeltonne, Helgoland, North Sea - Helgoland_Spring_Bloom_20160331_1 | ecosystem: Environmental > Aquatic > Marine > Epipelagic ... | reverse complement strand
TGTTCCAAGGGGGGTTGAGTCAAAAGGCTCTATGTCAACGATTAAATATGCTAATAAGTTTGGAAAAAAAACACTCGTTATAAATTAAACTATATATTTATATATACTAGTTATAGACAACGAGGAATAGGTTATGAAAAAAGACACTTTAACAAAGTTGACATCGGTAAAAATTCTTAAAACATTATATGAAGATTTTAAGCTTAGAACGGTCAACTCATCAATGAATTTACAAAAATTAGTTAATCGCTCGGTTCACCAATATGTCCATGATAATGTCATACAGGAAAGTATAGAAAGCTATGATAAACTTCATGTAAGCGGGAGTCAGTTCTAATGATTAACATGAGAGAAGATTTGATAAATGCAAGTAAATTACATTTTAGAGCTCACATAGAAAAACATCGTATCAATGTAGAAACTCTTTTAGAAAAGGGTGTCGGTGTTGCTGAACATCCTGATATTATGAATACGATAGAAAAAGAGCTGGGAATTATAGCTGAATATGACGATAAATTAAATATATTAAATAAATATTTTGACGATAGTAATACTAACAAAGAGGTTTTAAATGGCTAAGAAAAAGATTTTATTGATGTCCGATGATTTACGGATGCATAGTGGAGTAGCTACCGTATCTAAAGACATTGTATTTGAGACATTACACCAATATGATTGGGTTCAGATGGGTGGAGCTATTAAACATCCTGAAGCTGGAAAGATTGTTGATATGTCAGAACATCTACAAAAAGATTTTGGTATAAAAGATGGTTACTTACGAATATATCCAGTTGATGGTTATGGTAATGAAGATTTACTAAGAGATGTTATTGCTTTAGAAAAACCAGACGCTATACTTCATTATACCGATCCTAGATTTTGGATTTGGTTCTATAATATGGAAGCAGAAATCCGTAGGGACATTCCTATCTTTTATTATAACATATGGGATGACTTACCAGATCCTCAATACAATACAAACTACTACAAGAGTTCTGATTTGTTGATGGGTATATCAAAACAAACTTATGGAATCAATAAAAGATTATTACCTGATTATGAAGATTGGCAGATAACTTATGTACCACATGGTATATCAGAAAGAAGATTTAATAAGATAGAAGATGATAATGTTTCTTTAATTGATTTTGATTCCAAACACGGAATTACAAACAAGAAATTTAAGATACTTTATAGTAACAGAAACATTAGAAGAAAACAACCTGGTGATGTTTTATTGGCATACAAATACTTTATGGATGGTTTAAAACCTGAACAAAGAGAAGAGTGTGTATTGGTATTTCATTGTTCACCAATTGATGATAATGGAACAGATTTACCAAGAGTTCATAAACACTTATGTCCTGAATATGATGTATGTTTTACTTATAATACAGATAATAAAGCATTCGATGATAATGATATGAATCTATTATTTAATTCTGCTGATGTTTATATTAACTTAGCTAGTAATGAGGGTTTTGGGTTAGGTAGTGCTGAAGCACTTACCGCTGGAACACCAATCATTGTTAATGTTACGGGTGGATTACAAGATCAATGTGGATTTAAGAAAGACGGTGAGTTATTAACACCTGAAGATTATGTTGAGTTAGGTTCTAATCATAAGGGAACTCATGCAGAACATGGTGAGTGGGTATTTCCTGTTTATCCAACAAATCGTTCATTACAAGGTTCACCTATGACACCTTATATCTTTGATGATAGATGTCAGCCGGAAGATGCTGCTGTTCAGTTAAAGAAACTATACGACTTAGGTAGAGAAGAAAGAAAAAGACTTGGTTCATTAGGAACTGAGTTCTGTAAAGAAAATCTAATGACATCAAAAGCTATGGGACAAGAGTTTATTAGTTCCATGAACGGAGCATTTGATAATTGGAAACCAAAACAAAAATACACGATGGAGGCAGTATGAAACGCTCGGTAGTTATGATTGCACCTTTTAATACCCGTAGTGGGTATGGTGACCATGCTCGTTCAATCTATTATTCTATTATGGATAGAGAAGATTTAGACATTAAATGTATTGATGTTAAGTGGGGTTCGACACCAAGAAACCATCTTAGACCTGAAGTAAAAAGACATCAGAAGTTGTTAAGTAGTTTTGTTACACAGGACCAAATAAAAACTCAACCTGATATTGTTATTGATATTAGAATACCTAACGAGTTTATACAAGGTGGTAAAGTTAATATTGGTATAACTGCTGGTGTGGAAACCGATATCGTTTCGGCTGTATTTTTAGAGGGTATGAATAAGATGAATTTTAATATAGTCCCATCTAAATTTACAGCAGATACATTTAATAGATGTATATTTGATAAGATGCAAGATCAACAAAATGGAGAAAAACAAAAGATAGGTGAGATAAAAAATGAAAAGCCTATCAAAGTTTTATTTGAAGGTGTCGATACTGATGTATATTACCCAAAACAAAAACATCAGTTAGAAAAGAAACTTTACGAAGAGTTAGATGACCTTATCAAAGAAGAGTTTGCTTATCTTCATGTTGGACAATGGGGACAACAAGGTTTCGGAGAGGATAGAAAAAACATTAGTGTTATGATTAAATCTTTCTTAAAAGCTTTTTCTAATATCCCTAATGCTCCAGCACTTGTTCTTAAAACCAACGGTGCTAACTTTAGTGTTCTCGATAAAGCTAATATAAAGAAAAGAATACAATCGGTAAAAGATATGTTTAAGGGAGTGGAGTTACCAAATATTTATTTAATACATGGTGACTTTACTATCGAAGAAATGTCAACACTTTACAACCATCCAAAGATTGGTGCTTTTATTACTTGTACACATGGAGAAGGTTTTGGACGACCAATGCTAGAGGCTAGTTGTTGTGACCTACCTGTTATTGCTAGTAAGTGGAGTGGTCACCTTGACTTCCTCACAGATGCTGAGTCTATGTTAATTGATGGGTTTATAAAACCAGTTCCTAAATCAGTTCTATGGGATCCTATTATTATAGAACCATCCAAATGGTTTGATGTAAATCCAGCAGATGTAGTTAGGAAGATTAGAACTTTTCATAAGAAAAGAAAACTAATACAAAAGAAAGCTACTCGTCTAGGCAAGAAGAACAGAAGAGAGTTTTCATTAACAGCTATGGCAACACAATTTAATAAGATTATAGACGAAGTATTAAATTCAGTTCCACAACCTGTTAGTTTAAAACTACCTAAACTTAAAAAAGTTGGTGGTGAATCTCCACAACCAGCAAAGATAAAATTACCTAAACTAAAGAAGGTGACATGATGGATGATATGATACTAAAGGTAAAATGTCCAAATGACACGAAAGAGTGTACTGTTGCCGGTGGTGAGATATTAGAATCAATGGTTTTATTAGGTGATGATGAACAGAATATGCAGTGTTTAGCTTGTGGTTATGCTTCTAACAAAACTATGAAAACTCACATAAAACCATTTCCTGATGACTTTAAGGAAGTATGTGTGGAGACAAGTAAGGGTAGATATTGGGCGCCATCTGTATTTACCACCGAAAACTACATGGTTGTTCCAGTAGTTGATGGTGAGTTAAAGTGGAGAGTTTACGCCCAAGCAGATCCTGCTACGGAAGTAGTAATGCCTACATTTTCGGATGCTTTTAAAATGGTAGAAAAATTGGAGAAACTCATTGGCGAGCAGATACAACAACAAACGAATAGTTAAATCTGTTCAAACAATAGGTCAAGGTAGATTATTACCTGGTATGATAATTACATTTAATTACTCAGAACCAGGTGTCATGGATCCTAGACCTATTCTACTTTATTTAAATACGGATAAGAAAAGTAAAAATTTAGAGGGTTTAAATATAAACTATCTTAATCCAACTAAGTTAAAAAAGTTATTTAGTGTTGCTGATTTTAAGAAAACAGAAACAGATGAAGTAGAAAACTTAATCGGTTTAAAAGAATCTTATTATAGATTACAGATTGCTAATCCAAAGAAAAGAAGTGCTATGACACCTAAAAGATTTTATAGTGATATTATATCAGCTGATAAATATTTTAAAGAAGCATATAGGTCATATAAACTTACTAAGTTAACATCATTAAAAGTTACACAGATAAATACACAATTTATTAAATGAAAATTAGTTATTCTATACTAACCCACAACGAAACTACCACTCTTGAAAAGCTACTAAAGTTTTTAATTAAGTATAAACAACCACAAGATGAGATAGTTATCCTTGATGATTATTCAGACAATGAAAAGACAAAAGCTATCTTGGATTTCTATGTATCTACCGAGAACATAGTCTTTGAGCAAAGAAATCTTTTGGAAGATTTTGGTTCACAGAAAAACTATCTAAAGAAAATGTGTAGTGGTGACTATAGTTTTAACTTAGATGCTGACGAAATGATTTCACATTGGTTTATGGCAGACATCCACGAGTTACTTGAAGGTAATATGGTTGATTTAATCTTTGTTCCAAGAGTAAATACCGTGAAGGGGATAACAGAAGAACATTGTAGAATGTATGGATATACAATAAACGAAAAGGGTTGGATAAATTATCCTGATTGGCAAGGTCGTATCTTTCGTAACCGACCAAACATTCGTTGGGAAAAACCAGTTCACGAGCAATTAGTTGGTTTTCAAACTTATGCTCATTTACCAACAGAACATAAGTATTCTATCATTCACCCAAAGACGATAGAAAGACAAGTGGAACAAAATAAATTTTACAATGAAGAAATAAGTGGGATAAGAAGATGAAGTATAAAAACAAAAATGGTATAGGGTTGTCATACGAAGGTCATGAAAATGACAATAGTGTTCAATTAGTTAAAGAAGTAATTCGTGAGGCTATTAAGATAGGTGATTTAGAACTATATCAAAAAAGTAGTAGAATAGATGTTGGATGGGTTAAGGTAAAAGATTTTTTAAAAGAAAATTTTTCAATATGATTAAAATAAAAATACAAAACTATGCACTTGGTAGGAATGAACCAACATTTAGGCCATTTGCTTTTATTCAAAATATATTACGAGACTATAGTATTGAATTTACTAATTCTAATGATTTTGATTATCTATTTATTGGAATGCATGATTTCATTGATAAGAAAAAAACATTACAGGACAGTATTGACTATGGGCTTGAAAATTTATCAAAGGTAACCGGTGATTACTTCCTATTTGAAGGCTCAGATTCCACATCATTAATGGGTGGTTATGAAGTTTTTGAAAAAAGTAATGCTATTTATTTATTTAAAAATCAAATGTTACCATCACAAGATGCTTATAAAGTTCCCTATGCTCATAATAAATGGTTTTGGGGTAGTGGTAGTGATTTAGATTTATCATATGATATTTCCGATGATAAATGGAAAAGAATAAAATTTACAGGTTGGAATGTAGGACAACTTGTTCAAGATTATAGAAATTTTCAACCAATTAAACAAAATAAAACTACTGATGTGTGTGCTATTTTTCAAGGTAAACATAATTACAATGAAGATCATAAAAGTAGAAATGATCATCTTTACACATCTCATAGAAATGGTTTGTGGAATATACTAGAGCCTTTAAAGTCAAAATATAATATGATATATGATAGGCTTCCATTTCAAGAATATATTAAAAATTTAATGAATTCTAAAATTTCATTTTCTCCATTTGGTATGGGAGAGATATGTTTCAGAGATTTTGAGTGTATGCAATATGGGACTATAATGATAAAACCCAATCATGATTTAGTTAAAACTATACCAGATATATATGAGCCAGGTAAAACATATATTGATGTAAAGTATGATTGGTCAGACTTAGAAGAAAAAATTGATTATATTTTATCAAATTTTGATGAATTAAATGTTGAGATAAATGAAAATATTAGAAATAAATTTATAGACGGCTATGACCACAATAAACTATGTTTACATTGGTACAATATTTTTAAAAATTTAAGTGATATAGAGGAAAGTTAATGAAAATATTAATAACTGGAGGAGCCGGATTTATTGGTTCACATATAGCAAATAGATTTAAAGAGAATCACGAAGTAGTTGTTTTAGATTCGATGGGGCATACCTCATGTCTAAATAGATTAGATGAAAATATCTTGGTGGTAGAGGGTGAGATACAAAATTCAAAAATATATAATAAATTGGATACCGACTTTGACTTGGTAATAAATTCAGCCGCTGAAACTCATGTAGATGAGTCTTTTAAAAGACCGACAGATTTTATTGACACAAATATATTGGGAATACATCATCTAAGTACATATTGTATTAAAAATAATATTTCATTATTACATTTGAGTACTGATGAAGTAATAGGAACGGGTGAACCTTTGTATGAAAATTCAATGGCACTACCCACAAATCCATATTCAGCAACTAAGGCTAGTGGTGAATCTATCTTACATGCTTATGGTTATTGTTATGGGTTGAACTGGAAAGTGGTTAGATTAAATAACACTTATGGTACAATGCAATTTCCCGATAAACTAATACCATATTTTATTACTAGATTACAGGACGATAAAAAGCTAACAATACATGGTGTGGGTAAACAAGTTAGGTATTTCCTAAATATTGACGACTTCGTGGATGCTGTAGAAATTGTCATGAGTAAGGGTAAAAATAAAAATATTTATAATGTCTCTACTGATGAGTCTTACACGGTAATGGATGTTACGAAAATGATTTGTGATGGTATGGGTAAAGATATTAATCAATATATAAAATATGTAGATGACAGACTATTTCAAGATCCTATTTACTTATCTAATAGTGATAAACTTCGTAGTATAGGATGGAAACCTAATCGATATTTAAAAGAAGACATATCAAAACTAATAGATTGGTATACAAAAAATAGGGATTTTTTTAACAATGAAAATGTTGATAAATGATAGATTAATAGGTTCTGATTACAAACCTTTAGTTATTGCTGAGATTGGTATAAATCATAATGGTGATTTAAATTTAGCAAAACATTTAGTTGACGAGGCTTGTAGTCAAGGGGTAGAAATAATAAAACATCAAACTCATGTTATAGATGATGAAATGTCAAAACTATCCAAAAAGATTATTCCAGGAAATTCAAATTCTTCAATATATGACATTATGAACGAATGTGCCTTATCCGAAGATGATGAAATAGAACTAAAAAATTATGTTGAATTAAAAGGTGCAATCTTTATAAGCACTCCATTTTCAAGAGCTGCAGCTAATAGGTTAGAAAGAATGGGAGTTTCTGCTTATAAAATTGGTTCAGGTGAATGTAACAATTATCCTTTGATAGAGCATGTTGCATCTTTTGGTAAGCCAATGATAGTATCAACTGGTATGAATACGATAGAAAGTGTCAGAAAGACGGTTACTATATTAGAAGATAATAATATTGAATACGCTTTGTTACATACTACTAATTTATATCCAACACCATTTCATCTTGTTAGACTTGGAGCTATGATAGAATTAAAAGATAATTTTCCAAATGCTGTTATAGGTTTATCAGACCATACAATAAATAATAATGCTTGTCTTGCTGCTACTGGTTTAGGGGCTTCAATTTTAGAAAGACATTTTATAGATACAAAGGATAGAGAAGGTCCTGATATATTAAATTCTATGGATACAAAAGAATTAGGAGAGTTGATACGAGGTAGTGAAGAAGTTTTTAAAATGAGAGGTGGTAGTAAATTAGAACTGAAAGAAGAGCAGGTTACTATGGATTTTGCTTTTGCTACAGTTGTTTCTATCAAAGATATATCGAAGGGTGAAAAATTAAATAAGGATAATATTTGGGTAAAACGACCAGGAACAGGTAATATAAAAGCAGAACATTATAAAACTTTACTTGGAAAGGTATCAATTAGAGACATCAAAAATGATGAACATTTAACTTGGGAAGATTTTAAATGAGAAAAGTATTTGTGGTTACGGAAAGAAGAGCAGACTTTAGTAGATTTAAACCCATATTAGAACTGATAAGTAATGATGAAGATTTAGATTATGATTTAGTTGTTACCGGTATACATTTACTGGATAGTTATGGTAAAACTATCAATGAAATAAAAGAAGGTGGTTTTAAAGTCTTTAAAACTGTAGAAATGTTTAACGATAGTGTAGATAGAGATAGTGGTGCTGAGATGACTAAGGCTTTAGGTCGTGTGACAATAGGACTAGTTGATGCTATAGAAGAATCCAAACCAGATATAATTTTATCTGGATTTGATATAGGTGCTAATTTAGCAGTATCAATTGCTGGTGCCCACATGAATATACCTGTAGTACACATTCAAGGCGGAGAAGTAAGTGGTACGATTGATGAATCTATTAGGCATGCTGTTAGTAAATTTTCACATTACCATTTAGTTAGCAATAATGATGCTAAAAATAGATTAATCAAAATGGGTGAAGTACCCAAACATATTTTTGTTGTGGGGTGTCCATCAATTGACGCTATGTTAAGTGTTAACAAAAGCACACCTGATGAAATAAAAAATAAATTTGATGTAGATGTTAAGAAAAAGTTTTTTTTAGTTTTACAACATCCTGTCACAACAGAATTAAGTGATGCTAAAAGACAAATAAAAGAAACTTTAAATGCGATAAAGAAAAGTGGTGTACCGAGTGTTTTAATTTATCCAAATAATGATGCAGGTTCTCAAGTTATAATAGAAGAAATAAAAAATAGTAATATAAAATACTTCCCAACACTGTCTCTAAAAGATTATGTTTCTTTATTGAGTTATGCTACAGCTTTGATAGGAAATTCTAGTTCTGGTATTCACGAAACAGCAACATTTAAAGTTCCAACTATTAATATTGGGACAAGGCAACAAGGTAGATTAAGACCAGAAAACTTAATAGATGTTGACTACGAGGAGTATGAGATAACCGGAGCTATAAATAAAATATTGAACGATAAAATATTCCAAAAAAATATTTTATATTGTGAAAATCCATATGGGGATGGAAATTCTTCAAATAGAATTATAAAAATTTTAAAAAAAATAAACATAGGTAATAAAGTTATTCAAAAAAGAATTACTTACTAGGAGATGAATATGAAAAAAGTTTTAATAACAGGTGGATCTGGAACAATTGGATCAAGTTTTATAAAAAATTATTATGATGATTATAAATTTTATAGCTATAGTAGAAATGAAAAAATGCAAGTCTCTTTAAAGAGGAGTTTTGATAAAGTAAAAATAATTTTAGGAGCAGTAGAGGATAAAATTACATTATCACAAGCTATCATAGATATTAAACCTGATGTGATAATACATGCTGCTGCTTTAAAGCATGTTGATACGGGAGAAATAACACCAATACAAACTATAAAATCAAATATTATTGGTAGTTTGAATGTTATTGAATGTTCTTCTGAATATAATGTGCCAGTTACAATAGCTGTAAGTACAGATAAAGCATGTATACCTGAACAGAATTATGGGTATAGTAAATTGCTAATGGAAAAAATGTTCATAGAAGCAAATAATGAAATAAATAAGTTTTCTGTATGTAGATTTGGAAATGTTACACATAGTCACGGATCGGTATTGCCATTTTGGTTAAGGTTAAAAGCTAACAATGAAACATTAAAGTTAACTGATTCTCGGATGAATAGATTAATGTTTTCACAGAGAGAAGCTGTTGATTTAGTACATAAAACAATGCAGTGGACACAGAAGGGTGATGGTGGTTTTATTTTATCTAAAAAAATGAAAACAGTGAATATGTTAGAGTTGGCTAAAGTAATTTCAGATGATGTAGAAGAAATAGGAAGAAGACCAGGTGAAAAATTGGATGAAACTTTGATAAGTACTAATGAGTTGCCATACAGTCATTGTATAGGAGATTTTATTAAAATAACAGAAGAAGAAAACACAAGCCGTACAGATATTCTAACAGAAGAATATTCATCATTAACTGCAAAGAAAATGAATGTTGATGAGATGATTGATATGGTGGCTGAAACAGATAAGAACTTAAAAAAATCTTTATTTAAATATGGAATTTATGGATAATATAAAAATATTAATACCAGCAAGAGGTGGTTCAAAACGAATACCAAAAAAGAACTTAGTTGATGTAAACGGTAAACCATTATTACAATATGTAATAGAAACTTGTAAAAACATTACTGATGAAATTTATGTCAGTACTGATGACATTGATATAAAAAAATTTACAAAGTCTATGGGTGTAAATGTAATAGAAAGGCCTGAAAGATTAGCAACTGATAAAGCAAAAACAGAAGACGTTGTGAAACATTTTTTAGAAAAAATAGAAACGGATTTATTTTGTGTAGTACAACCCACATCACCTTTATTACATTTTTATTCTATTTTATTTGGTATTGAGCAGATGCATCGGCCTTTGGATATTTATAGTAGTTATCATTCTATTATATCAGTATGTAAAGATGTAAATTACTATTGGGGTGACAATGGCAAACCAATAAATTTTGAATTGGGTAACAGAAAAAGAACTCAAGAGCATCAAACTTGGTATAGAGAAAATGGAGCTTTCTATGTTACAACGAAACATAATTTTTTAAAATCTAATATTTTACAAAATGGTAATGTTGGATTTGTTGTTATGGAAGAGAGCGAGTCTATTGATATAGATACCCACGAGGATTTAAAGTTAGTTAAAAAGATAATGAGAGGTAATAAATGAAAGCAGTAACATTACTCTGCCGAGGAGATTCATTAGGACATATTAGTAGTGTGCCTAAAGTAAATCATAGTGTTATCGTTAATGGTTTTCATTATGAAGCAGAAGATAAGTTTATAGATGAATATTTATCAGCATCTTCTAATGTTACTCATGTGTTGAGTTTAGCTGCTTATTTTCCACAATCAGGTGCTACTGAACTTTATAAAAAATATAACTTTGATAAAATTATTTTACCATATGTGAAAGAGGTATCACCGCCTATTCCAAATCATTTTTTACAGATAGAAGGTCGTGATGGGATATTGCCAGTTGAAAATTTAGATGACATAAATAAAAAAGATATGATATCACATCCAAGATATGCTTACACTTCACCCTCTAGTGGGTTAGACGCGCTGTTGTATATAGTAAACCAACTTAAACCTGATGAAGTTAATATTATTGGAATGGATTTTTATGAAAATATTGGTATAGTCGGTACAGGTTACTTTACAAATTCAATCGGTAAGGAAAGAAATGACCACGGAAACAATGAATTAGCAAATCGTCATGATCCGACAGATTTAATGCAAGACTTTTTTAAAAAGGTTGTAACAAAAAAATCAAATATAAAATTCAATATGTACACAGCATCAAACTTTGAATTTGAAGTCGATAATTTAAAAATTATAAAATTAAATTCTTTTTAACTTGACTTTCATAGAATTAATTAGTAAATTGAGATTACAACAGGAGTATTAATGATTAATATTTATCAACCCTCACTTGGCCAAGAAGAACTTGATGCTATCGAAAAGGTATTTAAAAGTAATTGGTTGGGAAAGGGAAAATTGACAGAAAAATTTGTTGAAAACTTTTCATTAAAGTTACAATCACATCCCGATAATTTTAAAACTATTTGTAGTTGTACGGAAGGTTTATTTCAATCAATGAATATACTTGAAATAGAAGAAGGTGATGAAGTTATATTACCATCAATAAGTTTTATAGGAGCTGCTAATGCTATTGTTAGTCGTGGTGCTAAACCAATATTCTGTGATGTTGATAGTAGAACTTTAAACGTAAGTGCTGATGACATAGAAAAAAATATAACTAAAAAAACAAAAGCGGTAATAATACTACATTACGCTGGTGTTCCGTGTGACATGGATGAAATAGTGGATTTGTGTGATAAACACAATATTAAGTTAATAGAAGATAATGCTAATAGTCCCATATCAAAATACAACAATCAGTTTACGGGAACTATTGGTGATATAGGTCTTTGGTCATTTGATGCTATGAAAATATTAGTTATGGGTGATGGTGGTTTAGTTTATTGTAAAGACCTTGAGTTAGCTAAAAGACTTGATTATGAAGCATACTTGGGTTTAAAAAGTGCTAGTGGATTTTCAAATTCTATAGATACCAAATGGTGGGAATTTGATATAGAGTTGCCTGGTAGAAGAGTAATAATAAATGATGTTACTGCTGCTATAGGTTTAGAACAACTTAAAAAGTTAGATGGTTTTATATCAAGGCGAAAAGAAATACATACAATGTATAACAATACATTGAAACATGTGGATTGGATTGATGTTCCACGAGAGATACCAATCAATAAAGAAAGTTCATACTATATGTATCATATTCAAACAGATAAAAGAGATGAGTTGGCTAGACATTTAAAAGACAATGGAGTATATACTTCATTTAGATATTACCCTTTACATAAGGTCAAGTACTATGACGATGGGCTTTCATTAAAAAATACAGAAAAAATAATGGATAGAACATTATGCCTACCTTTACACCAATCATTAACTGATGACGAAGTTAATTATATATGTGAACAAATTTATAATTTTAATACAACGGGAGTTTAAATATGAGATATTTACATATAGGGTGTGGTGATGTTATTCTACCAAAACCATTTGAGAATTTAGATGGTAGAGAATTAGAGGGAGTAGATCATGTTGTAAATGGTCTTGATAAATTGCCATTTAAAGACAATACATTTGATTTGGTTTATTCTGCTCATACACTTGAACATTTTCCTCGTGATAAAGTGGAAGCTGTTTTACGAGAGTGGGTTAGGGTAACAAAAGTTGATGGTATAGTTAGGTTAGCAGTTCCTGATTTTGAACAGGCTATAAAAGTTTATCACAAATCAGACAAGAGAATAGAAAATATACTTGGTTTAACTGTAGGTGGTCAATCTTATGATTATGAATATCATTATTGTATTTTTGATGATAAATCATTAACTGGATTAATGAATAGATGTGGATTAACATCTGTGCATAAATGGGCTTATCAAAGGGTAAGTCATGGTGATTATTGGGATTATTCACAAGGACAAGTTTTTGAAATACCTATCTCTTTAAACTTAGAGGGGCGTAAAGTTAAAGATTCAAAATCTATTACCGGAACAAATATATTTGAAGTATGGAAAAATAAATGAACAAATATGTAGAAAGTATTGATTTTGTAACTGTAGTATATAAGAGAATAAATTACGCAAAATTAATTTATGAAAGTATAAAAAAATATGTAGACCATCCATACAAGTTTTATGTTGTCAACAATGGTGATAATTCTAAAGATAGTGCTGAGTTGAAGTCATTGAAAAAGATGTTTGACGGTGAGGATAGTGTTGTTGTTGTTGAAGGTGTAAAACAGATCAATCAAGATGATGGATTATGTGTCCCATCAAAATCTAATCAAAAATATCCACAACAATATTTTATTGATAATTATGGTTGGGATGGTTATAGTAAATATGACAGAAGACCTCTAGGTTTTGCTAGTTGGTTACAGGCAGAAGCTATGACAATAGGTACTAAACTTGGAAATGGGAAATATGTATGTCAGGTTGAACATGATGTGGTCTTTTTAAATAAATGGGTAGATTCTATATTACCCTTATTAAAAAATAATTCATTTATTTCTTATGCTTGGAGAGAAGATATAGACCAAGCACTTACCCCACAATGGTCTATTTTAAAAAGAAAAACAATAGAAAACAACTTTTACAGAGAACCTGGCGACTTATATCCAAATTGCCATTATAAAGACACTTATGGTTTACTGTCACTATGGGCTAGAGAATTTAATAAACCTTACCTAATTTTAAAAAATAGTCTTGAAGATCGTAGTTTAAAATCAGAACATTTATTAAATGTTAATTTTGGAGAAGAGGGGTTTATTGATGGAATACCATTTTTACACCACGCTGGTAGAGGTGCTGCTAGAACAATAGATTATTATGAACAATGGGTTTCCGAAGTTTCTAAATATTTAAACATACAAATATGATACAAGAACCTAGAGTTTTACTTTTATATCCACCAGAACAGAATTGGCCTGAAACTTTATGTAAGCCAAACGGTTCGCTAGCATATCCAATGTTAGCTGGTGCTTTGAGAGAGATAAATGTAGATGTTGAGGTATACGATGCTTGTGTTGGAAATGATGACGATGAATATAAAAACTTTTTCTTTAATCCAACACCACTTAAAAGTGGATTATTAAGAACTGGCGTAAGTGATGATAGAATTCTACAGATGGTGAAGGATTTTGATTTTGTTGGATTGACTTCTATTTTTTCTCTACAAGAAACTATGGTTTTACATTGTTGCCGTTTAATAAAAAAACATTTTCCTAAAAAAATATTGTTTTGTGGGGGTGTAAATGCTAGAGCTAGACATAACATATTTTTAGATGCTGGGTTTGACATAGTATGTACTTCTGAATCAGAATTGACTATCAAAAAGATTATGAAAGTTTATCGAAGTGGTAGCACAGATTGGAGTTCAGTTCCAAAAATATTATTTAAAAAAGATAATAAAGTTATTAATACTGCTCATCTTGGTGATATTATTTGGAATTTAGATGAATTACCAATGCCTGCTTGGGATTTATTACCAAATGAAAGATATTGGGAAATTAGAAGACCTCATGGTGGTCATTTTAAAGATGATGAAGAGCTAAAGTATGTTTCTATGATGACCTCATTGGGTTGTCCCTTTGCTTGTTCATATTGTCATATAGCTCACGAAACAAAAGGCTCTATGTCTGATGAAATAGGAAGGTTTAGAATTAAATCCGATGAAAGAGTTTTAGAAGAGTTAGTATATTTGAGAGATGTGATAGGTGCGAAACAAGTGTTCGTTGAAGATGATTCTATATTTGGTATGAAAAGAAGAGCTATCAATATGTTGAAGAAAATCATAGGAGTTGGTTTAGAGATACTTGATGTAAACGGAGTAAATGTTATTCATCTTACTAAAAAGGGGAAGCCCGATGTAGAAGTCATAGAGCTTTTAGCAGATGCTGGATTTAGAGACATAGTTCTACCATTTGAATCTGCTAATCACAGGATAGTAAAAAAATGGTGTTCTAACAAATGGAAAGTCGAAGATTTTGATGTAAAAAACTTAGTGAAAGAAATAAAAAGAGTTGGTATGAGAGTTGCTGCTAATTACATGGTTGGTTTTCCTGATGAGACAGAAAAAGAAATAAAAGAAACTATAGATTTTGCTAAACAAAATATGTCATATGGTTTAGATGCTTCCAATTTCTTTTTAGTAATGCCTTTACCAGGAACACCGATGTTTGATGAGGTTATGCGAAATGGTCAACTTCCAAAAGACTATAATATAGATAGAATGCAGTGGACTAAGGCTAATATGATAAATACTTCAATACCACCAAACAAACTTGAAGAGTTACGCCAACAAGCTTGGGAAGATTGTAACTTATCAGATCATATAAAAAATAGAAAAAACTGGCAAATAAATGATACAAACACTGGTGAGATTCATAGTGCGAGGTAAAGAAAATAATTATGTTTAAATTTAATTATGATACATTGAAGTACCAATTTCAAGAAATAGTTAGTGATTGGTTAGAAACCGATGACTTATCAAAACTACATGAATTTAAAAAATATAAATTATTTAAAAGACAAAATGACCAATCATCTATGTGGCATAAAATGTTTTACAATCAAATTAGAATTGACAATAGATTTGATGATATTTATAAATTATTTTTAAAAGAATATATAAAACCACTATATAATAATGAAGAAATTGTTTATCAAAAAATACCAACATTTAGGGTTCATCTGCCAGATAATATTTCAGTTGGTGAGTTTCATAAGGATAAGAATTATAGAAATAAAGATTGGGCTAACAAAGTTCAAGAGATAAATTATTTTTTACCATTTACAAAAGCCTATGGAACTAATACAGTATGGGCAGAAACAGAGGAAGATTTGGGCGATTATACTGAAATAAAAGCAGATTATGGTGAATGTGTAGAGTGGAGTGCCACAAATTTAACACATGGTAATAAAGTTAATAGAACAACAAAAACAAGAGCAAGTATAGATTTTAGAGTGATACCAATGTCAAGGTATTTTGGAAGTGAACATCTTACAATTAATGCGAACATGCCCTTTAAAGTGGGTGGATATTATGAGGTTATATAATGAATAAAAAAAATGGAGTAGATTTTGTAATAGCAAGTTGTTATGGTGCTGAAAAAATTGATTTCACTAGGTTTAATGTTGAGAGTATTAACAGGTATTGGAAGTCGGTAGAGCATACTATATATTTAGTGGTTAATTATTTTGATAAAGAATTAGAAATGAAACTTCATAAAGAACTTTTTGGAGATAATGACAATGTGGTTATCTTAGAAGGTGTAGATCAATCACCACAACGTATAGACTGGCCACACGGTGGATTTACTTATAAAATAGATGAGAGTCGAACAATTGGTTTAATTGATGGATGTGGTATAGCTTCTGGTGGTTATTATGGTTCGGATGCTTTAAGTCTCGGCGTAAAAGCAGGTGATAGAGAATATGTTTGTGTATTAGATTGTGATACTATTTTTTTAAATTCACATGCAACTGAGTTATTAAAATTATTAGATACATATAAGTTTGTATCAAATAGATGGTGTCCTGGTAATGTATTTGAATATCTAAAACAGAAAGGCACTTGTGATGGTACATGGGATGACGGTATGGCTAGAATTATGTTGATGTTATGTAAAAGAGAGTTGTATGATGAAATAGAATCTGAAAATTATGTTGAAAGGGGAATTTGGAAAACTAGTCCTTATAATTGTGATTATAGAGATATTGGTGGTAATGTGACTTGGTATGCAAAAGAAAAAGGATATGATTGGTTTATCTTAAAGAATTCATATAGAGATAGATTCAGATCAGATAATGGGTTATGGAAAGAGCATTTATTGAATTTTCCTAAAGGAGAACAGGCTTGGTTAGATGACATTCCTATATTTTTTCATGCTACGCAGGGTGGTAGTAGGGGGATGTCTGTGTTTAACCAATGGGTTAAAGAAGCAAAAGATTATTTAAAAATATGATTAAATTCTTAGGTCACGCCAGTATCTATATCAAAACAGATGACACTTCTTTAGTTACAGATCCTTGGTTTTCTAAGACTGGTGCATTTCTATACAACTGGCATCAATTTCCTGACAATAGTGAAATTAATATGGAATGGAAAGACGATTTGGATTTTGTATGTATTTCTCACGAACATCAAGACCATTTTGATCCATTGTGGTTAAGAACATTAAATGATAAAGTAAAAATAGTAATTCCTAAATATAGAAATAGGAGATTTTATAACTTATTATCAGAAGCTGTAGATAATGAAATTATAGAAGTTGTAACTAAAGATACAATAAACCTTAAAGGAATTGAATACACACCAATAATCTGTTCACCAGGTTGGGATGATGCTTGTCTGATTTTTAAAACTAATGATGAGGTAATAGTAAATGCAAATGATATGAATTTATCAACTGATGATAAAAAATGGATAAACGATAATTTTGAAGACATTGATTATTTGTTTTTTCAAGTTGCTGGTGCGTCTTGGCACCCACATTCATATGAATATTCTGATGAAGAGCAGAGAAAGATTAGACTAAGTAAAAGAAAATCGTATCTTAAAAAAGCCGAAAATATGATAACTGCATTAAATGCCGATGTTTCAATTCCATGTGCAGGACCACCATGTTTTTTAGATGAAGAATTTTTTCATCTTAACTTTATTAAAGATTCAATCTTTATGACTGGTGACTCTGTTTATAAAAAACTTACTTCAACTACAGATCATGAAATATTATTAGTAGTACCAGGAGATAGAATTTCTAAAGAAAACTGTAAATTAACATCTGATAATAATTTAAAGAAAAAGTTTTTTTCTAACAAGAAAAAATATTTAGAAGATTATAAGAATAGAAGGGAGAAGTTAATAAGACAGAGTATAAAAGATATTTCTGAACCTGTAAAAAATAGTTTATTAACGGATTGTAAAAAATATTTTGAACCATTAATAGAATCAAATAAATTCTTTAGAGAAAATAGTAGAGGTAAATTATTAATAAATGTCATTGGTTGCATTGAAGAAAAAATAATAATTGATTTCTCAAGCGTCAGTAATAGTGTTAGTCAATATAAAAATGAAAAACATTGGTATACATTTGATATTGATGCTAAATATTTAAATTTAATTTTTCAAAAGAAATTATTTTGGGAAGATTTATTTTTAAGTTTTAGATTTAAAGCCTTTCGGAAACCAGATGAATTCGACCAATTACTAATTAATTTTTTAAAGTTTGCTGACAATGATTGTTTTCGATATCTTGAAAGGCATTATAAATTAATGGAAAGGGATGAAAAATTAAAAGAAACATTTATTAAAGAGGTTAACGGTCAAACACTTAAAATTCAAAGGTATTGCCCACACGCATTAGGTGATTTATCTAATGGTAGAATTGAAGGTGATAAACTTTATTGCCCACATCACGATTGGTGTTTTTCTTTAAAAAATGGTGAAGGTATAGGAAATAAACTAAGTATCAAAATAAATAATTAAAGTTTTTGAGAAATTAATATATATTTATGTATATACAAAATAGGTTTTATTAAATGAAAAATGTTATATTCTTAATAGCAGCTGCTAGTAAACACGAATACTTACACAAAAAACATGGTGGATTTAAATATTTTAAATATTCAATTCCATCTTGGGAATATTGGTGTAAAAAAAATAATGTTGAGCTTGTTATCTATGACACGCCATCTGATGATGAGCATATAAAACATAAACCTACTTGGCAAAGGTGGTTTGATGTATTTAATCAATTAGATAAAACCAATATAGAGTATAATAAGATAGCATTGATAGATGCTTGTACAATTATCAGATGGGATACACCTAACTTTTTTGATTTTGTTGATAATGGTGAAGTAAATTTATTTAGATCACTTGAAAATATCAGATGGGTAAACGAGGGGGTAAGTGGCTACTCTGATTTCTTTAAAAAATATTATCCTAATTTTAATTTTGATTTAAAAGAATATTCAAGTTGTGGGTGGCAAATCTTTGATAAAAACCACAAGTTGTTTTTGGAAAAAGTAAAAGATTTTTATTATGATAATTACGATGATATTATGGTACTACAAAATGACAAGGTAGGAAGGGGAACTGATCAGCCAGTTTATAATTATTTACTTCAAATTCATAATGTTAATGTTGTTCATAAATTACCACCATCTTATTATTTAAATCACTTACATAGATTTGATTGGTTGAGTCATAATTGGCAAGATGGAAATGATAAAACTCCATTTTTCATCAAAAATGGTTATATTTGGTTTTATAGTGGTTTTCCACAAAGGGGTGGTAGAGAAGATATGATGAAGCAAACTTGGGATATAATTAAAGAGAGGTATGTATGAGAATACTGGTGACAGGTGGTGCTGGATTTGTTGGAACTAATTTAATAAAAAGATTATTAAAAGATGACCATGAGGTAGTATCGGTTGATAATTACTCAACGGGTAAAAAAGAAAACGAACAAGATGGTTGTGAATATTTCGACAGAGATTTATCAAAAACCAATTGGTGGGATTTATCGGATGTATCCGAATATGAAGTGACATGTGAATATCAAATAGAACCTGTTGATATAATATTTCATTTAGCTGCTTTACCGAGAATTGTACCATCATTTAAAAAACCAGTTGATACATTTAAATCAGGTCCTATGGCTACTATTAATTTATTAGATTGGGCTAAATTAACCAAGACACCAGTCATATATGCTGGTTCATCTTCTGTAAAGGGGGATGTGTATGCTAATCCATACACATTTACTAAATGGCAGAACGAGCATTTGATAGAATTATACAATAAACTCTTTGAAGTTCCAACTTCTATTTGTAGATTCTATAATGTGTATGGGGAACATCAAGCAAGTGAAGGTAGTTATTGTAATGTATTGGGTATATTTCAGAGACAATTCAGTAATGGAGAACCACTAACTATTACAGGTGATGGAGAACAACGAAGAGACTTTACCTATGTTGGAGATATTGTTGATGGATTAGTTCGATGCGGTTTTAGTCTTTTAACTGATATTAAAGTCACAGATGGTCAATCTTATGAATTAGGTAATGGTAGTAATCGTTCTATCAATGAATTAGCTGAAGCATTTGGGGACTACCCTACAGAGTATATTGATGGAAGACCAGGTGAGATGAGAGAAACTTTAAATAAAGACACCAAGGCTAGAGATATATTGGGGTGGAAACCAAGTGGTGATATTATAAAATTTATTAAAAACAAAATAGTAAAATGAAAAAAAACATAGTATATATGGTCAACATTACACTTGATGATAGAAGTAAATCACAAGGATATGAGTGGTCAATTAAAAGTTGGGAACATTGGGCAGAAAAAAACAATAGTGAGTTATTTGTATTAAATGATTTAATACATGATGTATCTATAATGAAACCTCAATGGCATAAGTTGTTTGTTTTTGATTTGTTAGAAAATGAAGGTATTGATTACGATCAAATATTATTCGTAGATTCAGATACGATAGTTCATCCTGATTGCCCTAATATTTTTGAATTATCTGAAAATAAATTTTGTGGTGTTACAGCTGTGGGTAGCATGGATTGGATATGTAGGAGTATAGAAAATTATTCCACTCATCTATTTAATGGTTACACATTTCCGTATTGGAAATATATTAATTCTGGAGTTATGGTTATGAATAAAACTCATAGGTCATTGTTTAAATCTATTTTAGAGTTTTATTTTAATAATCAAGAAAAAATATTATGGATGCAAAATAATTTAGGTGTTGGTACAGACCAACCAGTAATAAATTTTTTTTTAAACAGAGAAAATGTTGATTGTAAGTTATTACCCTATGAATATAATATGCAAGATATGATGAGACTAGAAGTTTTAGGTAATGACATGTTACATACCAAATATGGATGGATATATCATTTTAATGCTGGCGTAAAACCATCACCTGGTGCTTGGTTAGAACATACTTATAAGTTTTTGTATGATAATATCATATAAACATAAATTTATTTTTATGAAAACCAGAAAAACTGCTGGTTCTAGTATACAAAAAGCACTCATACCGTTTTGTGGTCCTGATGATATTATTACACCTGATGCTGAAAGTTTAGAAACTGCTAGCAATATAGATAAGTTTTTTACAAGTCATCCACACCCACCAATTAAAGATGTAAAACAATTTGTTGGTGATGATGTTTGGAATTCATTTTTTAAATTTGCTATTGTAAGAAATCCGTGGAGCTTAGTGGTGTCTAGGTATCATTGGAATAAAAGAGGTAACGATTGTAGTGTTGATGATTTTAAAGTTTTTTTAAAAAAATATTGTAGTGATGAGGCTTATTGGGGTCCTGCTCATTTCTATGTTAATGATTTACAACAAAATTATACAACAATCAATGGAAAGGTTGAGTTAGATTATATAGCAAAAATAGAAAGTTTAGCTGATGATTTTAAGGTTATATGCTCTACTTTAGGTATATCAAATATAGATTTACCTCGTAGTAAATCATCATATAAACCAAAAGACTTTAATCATTATAGTGAATATTATGACGATAAGCAAGTTGAATTAGTTAAAAAATATTTTTATGATGATATACGAGAATTTGAATATTCTTATAATCAACAAATAGTTGTGAGAAGAATTAATCCAATAATTACAACAGATACTATTAAAATAGGTGGTGATAATATAAATGGTCCATCTTTGATTAAGGTTCCTGATTGGGTTAAAAATCCACTTGGAAAGTATTATTTATACTTCGCACACCATCAAGGTAAACATATTAGAATGGCCTATTCTAATGATATAAAAGGTCCATATGCTATATATGAAAATGGTACATTACAATTAAGTAAAACTCCTTGTGGCAATCACATAGCAAGTCCAGATGTCCATATTGATGAAGATTTAAAGAGTATAATTATGTATTATCACGGAGATATAGAGGGTGGTCAAAAATCATTTATCAGTTGGTCAGACGATGGTATAAACTTTCAGGTAGACGATAAAGTTTTAGGTGAATTCTATTTCAGAGTTTTTAAATATAAAGATAAGTTTTATTCTGTTGCTAAAAATAAAAATATAGGTGGTGTGATATACGAATCTGATAATTGGAATGGTGACTTTAAATTAATATATGAATTGATACCAAATATGAGACATTCTGCTGTTTATCTTAAAGATAATATATTATTTTTATTTTATTCTTTAATAGGAGATATTCCAGAATCAATTTTAATGTTAAAAATAAATTTAGATACTTGGGATATTGTTTCAAATGAAAAGGTATTATCACCTAAAAAAAATTATGAGGGTGGTGATCTCCCTCTAATGAAATCTATGCCAGGTTCTTCTACTTTAAGATATGGAGGACCGGTCAACGAACTAAGAGATCCTTATATTTACAAAGAGGATAACAAACTATATATGTTATATTCTTTAGCAGGTGAATGTGGAATAGGATTATCACAAATATACAACATAGGAAAATCATGATTGAAATAAAAAATAAATACATAGTTGGGACACATATAATGTTCTATGAAATAGAAATGGTTTCTGAACATATAGAAAGTTTAATTAATGCTGTCAATACAGTTAAAAATAAAGAAAATATTACAATAGATTTATTTTACAATATTTCTGAGTTTTTTGAAAAAATAAACAGAGAAGAGATATCAAAGAAAAAGTTAATAGATAAATTTTTAACATTAGTAAAATTAGTTGAATCTACGGGATGTAATGTTACTCATAAAATATATGAGGATAATAATAAACCAATTACAATGGTAGATTACAGGAGAGATTTAAACTATTATGGTTGTGTTGATAATGATTATGTTATATGGGGTGAGTCAGATGCACTATTACCAAAAGAAGCATTTAGTACCTTGGATAATATTAAAGAATATGCTAATCAAAATAATGTACATAGATATGTAGTCACTTTCGCATTAAGAAAAATGTGGGATGAATCTTGGAAGATTTTAGAACATAATGATTTTACAGATGCTCCTTTTTATGAATTAGATGATCCAAAAGCAACAACAGAACAAAGTAGTATTCGATATTCGATGTCGGTTAAAGAAATGAATGCGATAAACGAAAGATGTGATGAATTAGATGTAAGGGTTTTAAAACACCCTCAATTTGACGGATCAATTTTAGTATTAAGTTCGGATTTAGTAAAGAATGGGGCTAATGTACCAAGATGTATTTTAGGTCACGCGGTTGATGATACAAGTATGATGAATAGTTGTAAACAGGTAATGGGGGATTTATATGTACAATTTATTGTAAAAAATATTTTAAAAGTACATAATAGAAACCATCCTCAAAAAAGAAACTATTGTTTACAAATGGAAGGTGATAGAGTATGTACACAAGAAAAAGGACCAAACCAACGAGGTGGGTGGTATGATAAATTAAAACATTTAGCTAATCAAAACCTATCAGTATTTGGTCAATCACAAAATAGATTTAATACATATGAAGATTTTGAAAAAGTAATGGAGTTAAAATGAAAACAGCATTAATAACAGGTATTAACGGAATGGATGGAAGTCACCTTGCTGACTTCTTATTAAAAAAAGACTACATTGTTTATGGTATGGAACGAAGAACTTCATATCCTAATAGATTAAATACTAAGCACTTAGAAGGTAAGATAACATTTGTTAACGGAGATTTGACAGACCAAAACTCTTTATTGAGATGTCTAAAAGAATGTGATCCTGATGAGATATACCATCTGGCTGCTCAATCATTTGTTGGTGAGAGTTGGAATACACCAGAACAAACAGGTGATGTAACAGGTCTTGGTGCTTTAAGAATGCTAGAAGCTATAAGAGAGTATGGTAAAGATATAAAATTTTATCAAGCTTCGACATCTGAAATGTTTGGTCGAATGGTAGAGAATCCAGCAAGAGAAACTACACCTTTTTATCCTCGTTCACCTTATGGAGTTGCTAAACTATATGGCCATTGGATTACAAAGAACTATAGAGAATCATATGATATGTTTAATGTTAGTGGTATCCTTTTTAATCACGAATCGGAACGTAGGGGTATCGAATTCGTAACTCGTAAGATTACAGATGGTATCGCTCGTATTCATTTAGGTTTACAAGACCATATAACATTGGGTAACTTAGATTCAAAAAGAGATTGGGGGTATGCTCCTGATTATGTGGAATGTATGTGGTTGATGATGCAACAGAATAAACCAGATGATTATGTTATTGCTACTGGCAAAGCTCATAGTATAAGAGAATTTTTAGATGTTGCTTTTGGATGCATTGGTGTGGAAGATTGGAAAAAATTTGTTAAACACGATCCTAAATTTATGAGACCTGCTGAAGTAGATGTTTTGTGTGGTGATGCTAAGAAAGCAAAGGATAAGTTAGGTTGGTTACCAAAAACTACATTTAGTAAAATGGTATCTAATATGGTTGTTAATGATATAAAAATTGTATCAGGAGTTTAAATGGGTTATATATTACCAGAAATTTATCAATCAATCTGTAGTGAACATGATGTAAAACTACCAAAAACATTTATTGAAACTGGTACTTTTATGGGTGGTGTTCCACATAGAGTTATGGAAACTTATGGTGACTTGATTACTTTTGATGAGTGGTTTACTATAGAACTTGGAGAAGAAATTTGTCAAGTTGCTAGTAAAAGATATAAGTTATTTGAAGAATATAATTTTGACACTTCCAAATTCAATCCACATACTGATGAGAAAGATTTATCATTTAAAGACGAAGGCTATTTTTTTAAAAATAAATTAAAATTAATCTGTGGTGATTCATCTCAAAGATTAAAATCAATTCTTTTAGAAATTGATAATTCTATTTGTTTTTGGTTAGACGCACATTCAGGACCGTCAAAATATAGTAGAGGTGACGATGATGTTCCGCTATTAAAAGAATTGGATGTTATATCAAATCATCACATTAAAAATCATATTATAGCTATAGATGATGCTCATATGTTTGGAAAAAAACAATTTGATTCTAAGGGAAATATTATTTGTGATTATACTGATGTTACATATGAAAGAGTAAAAGAAAAGATATTAAGTATAAATACAAATTATGATGTGGGCATTTATAACCCATATAATATGGAGATGGTTTTAGCAATAGTTAACTAATAGGAGAAAGAAAAATGTCCGAAATAAAAAGAAAATATTTACCAACAATAGCTGAACTAATAGATAGACTTTCTATTATTCAGTTAAAGGAAGTTTTTATAACAGAACATAAAGATGAGTATGCTAAAGAAATATCAGATATAGTTCATGATTTATCTGAGTTGGGTATGAGTGGTAAGATGATAAGGGCTATTATAGTATTAGCTCAAATGAATCTACATATATGGCATAATGAAACAAAGTATAGAGCTGGTGATGGTGATGGTAATCTTGGGTTAACTCATGGATTAAATGGTATCAGAAATACTGCTAAAAACATTATACAGGACTCACTAGAAGATGGTGGTAGAAAAGATTATAAAATAGATTGTATAGCTGCTGAGTTTGAAGATTGGGAGGTTAGTTGGTAATATGAAAGTAATAGTTTTTCACCAACCGTTTCCTATGGGAAATTATAAAATATGTACAGTTATAGCAAAAAAAATAGCTGAACAAGGTCACGAGGTTTATTCACTTCAACAATTAAATGGTGTTGTACCAGATGACGAATATGTTCAACAAATAATAGATTTAAATCCAGATGTGGTTTATTCTGAGATGTTGGATGCTGAGACTTTTAAAATAGTAGAAAAGTTAAATTGTAAAAAAATATTAACTTATTGTTCTAAGGGTATATTACCAAAGTGGGATAGTATATTAGATTATCAAAATATTTGGTACACGGATATAATGACTAATTCTAAAGTTATGGAAAAAATATTTAATGATAATAATATATCTGTTAATAGATTTGAGTTACTACCAAATACTATTTATAAAGATGAAAAAATATACACAAGAGAATATAACCATGATTGTGTTTTTTTGGGTATGGGGTTTAATAGATTAAGCTCAGATGATTATAAGTTAGAAAGAGAACTATTTTTTAATGGGATAGGTGATTTGGATTATAAAATATATGGTAATGGGTGGCCGCAAGGAACGATGTTTGGTGGTATTTTACCAGCAAATGATATTGGTAAATTATATAGTTCTTCTAAAACAGGATTAGCTATAATAGCTAAGGGACAACGGGATCATGGTATGATTAACAATAGATATGTTGAGATGGCTTATTGTGGACTTCCAATAGTAACTTATAAGTATGATATAGATTGGCTAGGTTTTGATAAGTATTTATATTTTACCGACTCTAAGAGTAAAACATTAGATTTGGTAATGGAGTTAATTTTAAATAAAGATAAATATCAAAATAATCTAAATAAAGCAACACATTTTATTAATAAAAAAACAGATGAATTTTACGATAAATTATTTCATTCAATAGGTAAATAAATATGGAGTTAAGAGACTACAAAATAGCTTGGTTTACAGAAGGTGGGTGGGCAGGTAAAGTTGGATTAGATAATCCTAATATGAGAAACGATGTTTCTACGATGCACACATTGGGAGCTGAGCATTATCCTATCTTTCAGATATCACAAGTATTACAACATTTTGGTGAAAACCATTTTGACTTTGGTATTGTAACTCTACCAAAAACAAAGACAGAGGAGTTGTTGAAGTTTGATATGATGGGCGACTTGAATAAGTTATGTAAGAAAACCATATCAATGCAGGAAGGACCACATTGGCTATTTCAAGACTACACAATGGAGCAACAGATTTGGTGGTTTAATGCTCTTACGGAGTTTGATATGTTATTTGCCCATAATCATAAAGATGTAAATTATTATAAAGGTATTACAAATAAACCTGTACATAAAATGCCAACACTAATGTTGACCGAAAGATTGGGTATTGAAAGTAGTAAGCAAAAAAATGATTCCGTTATAATTGGTGGAAATATGGTTAGATGGTATGGTGGGTTTGATTCTTATTTAGTAGCACAAGAGTTTGGTGTTCCAATATCAGCGCCTTCAATGGGTAGAAAGATTGATAGAGAAGACGAGTTGGATATAAATTATTTTCCTTATATGACTTGGACAGAGTGGATAAATAATCTAAGTCAGTTTAAATATGGAGTTCATCTGATGCCAACTCACGCTGCTGGAACATTTGCATTGAATTGTGCATTTCACGGAATACCTTGTATTGGTTATGAAGGATTAGATACACAAGAAGAATTACATCCACAACTTACTATTAGGGATGGGGATTTATATTCAGCAAAACTATCAGCAGATATTCTATTAAATGATTATAATTTTTACAAAGAATGTAGTTCAGAGGCTAGAGATAATTATATTAAATCACTATACAATGAAAAAAATTTTGTACCTTATATAACAAATATATTAGAGGAATTAAATAATGGATAGAATAATAAGTTTTATACAACCAAGCAGAAATAATCTAAAGTATCTAAAATGGTCTTATAATAGTATCAGAAAGAATCTTGGATACAGACACGAGATATGTTGGGCTGATGATTTTTCAGACGATGGAACTTGGGAGTGGATGCAAGAGATTGCTAAAAAAGATAAGAATGTAAGGATACATCGTAATGAAGGTCCTACTCGTTTAGGTCATACAATACTTTACGATACATTGGTAAATGAATATGCTACAAGTGATGTTGTAATGATATATCACGCTGATATGTATGCTTGTCCTGGTATGGACGAAGCTGTATTAGGTAGGTTAACCGAAGGTAGTGTTGTATCTGCTACGAGAATAGAACCACCACTACATCCTGATGGTCCTGAAAAGGTATTGTTAGACTTTGGTATAGAACCTGAAGAGTTTGACGAACAAGGATTACTGAGTTGGTTAAAAGAAGAAAGAACCGAAAAGTATACACGAGGTATCTTTGCTCCTTGGGCAATACACAAGAAAGATTTCCAAAAGATTGGTGGGCACGATCCGTTGTATGCTCCACAATCCAAAGAAGACTCTGATATATTCAATAGGTTTCAATTAGCTGGTTACAGAACCATACAAACATTTCAAGGGTTCGTTTATCATATGACTTGTAGGGGTAGTAGATTTAAGGATGGGGCTATGAGAAATCCAGCAGGTCAAGTGTTCATGAAGGGTAGAGAATCATCAGAGTGGTTGGCTCAAAATCTAAAGAGTACAAGAAACTTTATTCGTAAGTGGGGACATATGGTTCAACATGATGAGTATCTTAAACCGATAGTTCCACCTAAATATGATATTGCTTTCAAGGCACTACGATGTAACAAACAACTTCTATACGAACTAGAGCCTTGGTGTAGTAAGATATATCTTGACTACGGTTCAATAGGAAAGTATTCAGCTGAATACCAAAGAGAAGAACAACCAAATACTCAGTTTGATTTGGATGAAAAAATAAAAATGTATGGTAATGCTGATGTAACTAAATCACACGACATTTTAGTTGAGTTTGATTGTGGAGAACTAAACAATAACAACTTTCAGATAATAGTAAATCTTGCTAAAATGCTACAAGATAGTGGTGAAGTCGGTGAGATGGAGTTAGATATTTTTAAATTTTATATAAATTCTTTACAAACATATGAAGATAATTTGATTGTTTGTAAGAGTAATCTATATTTATAAGTGTAATAAGAGGTTATAATGGAAAACAAACTAGGTCTATATGTCAGTAACTTAATGGCAACTATAGTGGATAAAGAAGAAACTATATTTGTCAGAAAGTTAGCATTCAATGAATTGGAAAATATAAGTAAAGATATAAGTTCTTTTCTTACTTCATATATTAGTGAGATTAAACCAGATCCTTTTCAAGAAGAACAAAATAAAAACAGAAACGAAAAACAAACAGAACTTAACTTTGGAGTTAAACATGAAAATAGATAATGAAGCATTAATAGAGCTAAGAAAGATAAGAGCTGCTATGGATAATGCTTATGATAAATTAAATAAACCTTTGTATGAAAAACATATTGCTGCTAAGGTAAGTTACAAAGAAACTATTCCTTTTAATTTAATACAAGAAAACTTTCAGTTTATTGCTACTAAAATTAAAGAATTAGAAGATTCAGCAGGAGTAGAATAATGGCAAACGATCACGCTCAAGATAGATATGATCCGCCATCATTAGGTAGTGACTTTGAAAAGGATTATTTTGGTGATGTAAATATCGGAGAGGTATTTAGATTAAGACCAGATAATAAAGCTAAGTCTTTTCGTAAAGTAAAAGATGGTGTTGCTTTTGACCTAGTTGAGAGAAAAGAAGTTCAGTTACAACCAAGAGACGAGATATATGTCAAGTCGTAGATTTCAAAAACCTATACGAATCAAAGGTCAGAGGTTAGTCTTAACTAAAA
>Ga0206125_10001284_pt1 | contig 29610 bp, 32 predicted proteins | sample Helgoland_Spring_4_FD_148598 | JGI IMG/M metagenome (GOLD analysis project Ga0206125, IMG submission 148598) | Pelagic subsurface seawater microbial communities from Kabeltonne, Helgoland, North Sea - Helgoland_Spring_Bloom_20160331_1 | ecosystem: Environmental > Aquatic > Marine > Epipelagic ... | reverse complement strand
AAATGATTTACTAACAGATCGGCGGCTTCCCTAGGGTCACCATCTTCAATACTGGGTTTAATCAATACCCAAACAGTTGATAAGTCATTTAAATTCATACTACGTCTACCTCTTCGTTAGTCAATGCATCTTCGTTATTTACAACATCTAACGCATCTTTAACTTCAGAGTATTCGGACATAAGGTTATCTAAACAACCATCTTCGTTTGCTTCCCAAGGCTTTCTAAACTTGAGAATTTCTTCACCTGATTGAGTGATATACTTCAATCGATTGCCTTGCTTAGTTAACACGCCTGATTTCTCAAACAAGTCAACAAGACCTGAATAAGGATTCATGCCTGTCTCATAAGGAATCTTCACTTGCACACCCTCGAAAGGTTTTGCATAACGAGTCTTCATTACTTTACAGCCTGCACGAATACCTTTTACTTCAGAGATTTTATTCCCTGCCGCATCTTCTTTCAGTTTCATCTTCTTCATAGCAACAACAATACTTGATGCATAGATAAAGCCTTGACCACCTGATATTTTATCATCTGGGTCAAACATATCTTGCGATGCATATGTATGATTAGTTGCAACAAGTCCAACGTTATAACTACCGAACATGTTAACAGAGTTTCTTACTAATGATGTTAGTGCTTTAGGCTTACGACCCATATCACCTTTCATGTCACCTTTGTCGAATTGATCAACATCAGTTGGTGTCAACATCATACCCAATGAGTCAATTACAAATAACACTTTAGGACGTTCTTCGTCTGCCATTGCTTTGTAATCTTTCATAAAGGTTGATATAGTTTTTGCTACATCGTCAATCATACTCATGCTTAACTTAAGAAGTTTTTCTTCTGAAGTGTCAACTTGTAATGCTTGTAGCCATGCTTCATCAAGTGCGTTCTCTGTGTCAATTAAGACTACAAAGATGCCTTGATCTTGTGCTGACTTTACAATGTTGCCTGCGGCAAAGTATGATTTACCTGCGCCTGATTCACCTGCAAAGACTGTTACCTTACCTAGAGGAACACCTTTGTCAAAGTCTCCTGAAATAAGATAGTTCAATGCATATGAACCTGTTGAGATCCAATCAGTTGGATCGTTGAAACCTATCGATAAGCCATCGATAGATTTGGTTATGTCTTTCCTAAATTTGGAAACGTCAAATGGTTTTGCCACGTTAACTCCTATTGATTAGATTGTTTATTGTTAATTCTACTAGAGTTAGAAGGCTTTTGCAAGATTTCTGGGCAGGCCACTGCCATATCATCTAAATCATAATCAGCAGGATAATGTCTCAGTGCCGCCCTTGCCCTATCTCTGATAAGACTTGGTACACGTGGAGTTTTGCCTGGATCGCAAAGTTCTTCTAATAATTTCTTCCCTTGTTTAAGGGCTCTAAATCTTTCGTCTGGTAGTGTCATAGTTTTCTCCTACAAATATGGGGGAGTTTCCTCCCCCAGACTCGCAATTCTTACGAATTGTTTTGTCTTGCACGAATCATTGCTAGAATGTCTTGTGCTTTATCACTAGATGGCTCAGCATTTTCAACTGGAGCCGCTGAAGGAGTTTCTACTGCTGGTGCAGTTTCGACTACTGGTTCCGACGGAGTAGATGTTTCTACTGGAGTTGCTACTTCAGCCGCTGGCGCTGGGGCCGGTGCTGGAGTTCCTGTAGGTGCATCAACACCATATGGACGATAGTAAGCACCGAACTTGTCAGTATCGTATGGACGACCATCTACTGATGCCTCGAACATTTCTTTAATGACTCTGAGTTCTGACTCACTTGGCTTCTTAGGTAAGAAGTCTGCTAAGTTGAATAGACCATGTGCTTCAATAGCCGCTTGTTCTACTTCAGTCAATGCAGTTTCTTTACGAGACCATGATGATGTTGAGTAATCAGCATACTGACCTTTAGTCGTTTTCTTAATGTTGAAATCAAGACCACGCATGTAATCAGTTGGCAACTCTTCCATTTCAGGATCCATCAATGAAGACTTGATCGTTTGAAAGATTTGAGGTGAAATAACAAATCTACGAATAGGATTCGCAGGAGTATTGTCTTCCCCAATTGGGTTTTGACGTACAAAGCCTTGAAAAAGATAACTTCTCTTCTTCCAGTATTTGTTAGCCATTTCTTTTAGAGTTTCGTCTTTGTACCAAGGACGAACTTCTGCTAGTACAGGACAATTTTCTCCGAACATTTCAACACAAGGAACTTGAACAGTCACTTGTTTTGAATTTACTTCACCTTTAATACCATTGAATGGTAATTTGATGACTTGTCGTTCAATCCAAAAGAATGAGTTACCAGTATCAGCATCGGGTAAAAAACGCAATGATGCTAATGCACCTTCGTCCATTTTCCAATGAGGATAAATCGCTCCGTCAGATTGGGGATAATTCCCTGTAGGTTTATTTTCTTGTGCCGCGAGACGGGCACGGATGTCAGCTAGACTTGCCATATTGTTTCTCCTATAATGTGCTTTAATTTTAGCTTTCGTTTAGTTGTCGCAAGACCGAAGTCTCACTAGTGTAGTTTTTGTTAAAAACAATTTTTGACACATGAATCTATTATACACTAATATCTTCCTGAGTCAACTACTATTTATCCCCGGTTGTACCAAAAGATAAAAAAAGTATAAAAAACAAATGGAACCGATAGTCTAGTAGCGTTTTATTTTTCCCAAATACTAAATACAAGTGCTAACCTCATTTCTATATAGGAAAACTACATATGTTCATAAATTCTAACATGCGACTATCGATTGCATTTGCACTTTTATTTATTGCCATGGCATATACGCCAAATATTTCTGCACAGGCCACTGGCACCTGTACAGCGGGTACCGAGAATTGTGAAGCAAGTACTTCTACAAGTACTACCACAAATACGAATACCAACACCTCGACTAATACCAATACTAACACCAACACCTCTACTAATACCAATACGAACAATAATACCAATACTAACACCAATACCAATACGAACACCAATACCAATACCAACACTAATAACAATACTAATAATAATACTTCGACTAGTACCAATACTAACACGAACAATAATACCAATACTAGTACTTCGACCAATACCAATACAAACAATAATACCAATAATAACACAAACAATAATACCAATACTTCAACAAGTACCAATACCAATACCAATAACAATACGAATAACAATACTTCGACTAATACCAATACTAACACGAACAATAACACCAATAATTCGACTAGTAACAATACCAATACCAATAACAATACCAACAATAGTACGGTAAACAGTACCTCGAATAACACCAATACGAATAACAACAATTCTAATATTGACCAAAATGTAAATTCTAATAGTACTTCAAACAATACTAACACGAATAACAATAATACGACCTCGAATAACACCAATAACAATAACAACACTTCGACCAGTACAAGTGATTCTAATGTAACGACTAATAACAAGTCAGAGAACAAAAATGAGAACACTAATACGAATAACAACACCAACATAAACAAAACTGATCAAACTATTAAACAAGAGATCACAACTAAGGCACCACCAGCAAGTGCGATTGCACCGAGTATCGGGTCTAGTTATTCACAAGACTTATGTACAACAGGTGTGTCTGGAGCGTTTCAGGGTCAAGTATTCGGTTTATCAGGTGGTAAGTCTGTTAGAGACATGAACTGTGAAAGAATCAAGTTGTCCAAAACAATATATGATATGGGTATGAAAGTAGCCGCAGTATCATTAATGTGTCAGGATCCTAGAGTATTTCAAGCAATGGAAATGGCAGGAACACCTTGTCCGTATATGGGTGCAATTGGACCAGCCGCTTCTGACAGATGGGAAAAGAATGAAGACAGACGTCCTGATCAAAAGAAAGGTGTTAAGAGTAAAATCTTAGGCGTATTCAGTTCTGACAAAATTGAAGTTGACCAAATATCAAACGTATCTGCTGATGAAGCCGCTTATTTAGAAAAATGTACTAGACCTGACTTTAAAGGAAGACGTAAATCTACTAAGAGTTGTGAAGCAGAATGGCACGATTCACAATAATATCATTACTATTGATGCTACCCATGTTTGCGGTAGCACAATACAATCCTCCTGACTATAACGAGTCGAATGCCGACGGCACCAATACCATTTACTCAGTTACTGGAAATTACGGAGATTTGTATGATTTGACTCGTAGTGGTCTGACTGGTGTGTCAGGTTGTAAAACCATAGTTACAGATAACTATGGTTCATTTAGTGATGACAGTGGTTGTTATGTAAGAATGGAATTTGGTTTTTCATGGGAGTGGCATAACGACTCGTATACTGCCGCAGTAATGAGTACGAATGGTTGTCTTAAATTAGTAAAAGAAGATTACAGCATTGGTAATTGGAACAGTTTGATGTGCTACGACTACACACCAAATCAATTAGGTAGTGGAGAAGAAGGTTATACTAAACATGTAACTGATACTCTTTTTCCCTTTTATACTGACTTGATTGGGGGAAACAGTAACAGTGCATTATTATATAAAGCATTTGATGATTATGCCATATTCGGTTGGTATAATTTAAGAGAATACAATAGAGTATCAGAAAATAGTTTTGAAGTTTACATATTTGATTACAACGACTCTAATGCAAAATGCGGAGACAGTAATACAAGAATAGCCTGTACTGATTCAGAAAGAGCAGAAGTAAACAAACCTGACAACTATGGATTTTTGTATGGTGATTTAGATATCATAAACCATGATGTTTTGATCGGAGAACAAAAAAGCAATACAAACTATACTCAATATCTATTTTATGATGACAATACAGATAACTTAGGTGATGGTAGTGTTGACAATACTTTTGATGATATGGATGGTGGATACTTAGAAGACGGTGGAGGTATACTATATTCAGAAGCAGACGGTGAACCAGTACAATGTCAAAGCAATCCTTTATATTCAACAGATTGTTTATTGTATGATCTAGCATATTTAGAATATCAATGTAATTTAGATTCACAATATGATAGTGGATGTGAGTTATATGAAGGCAATGAAGTAGATCAAGGGTTGATGTGTGAAATTGATCCATTGTATGATCCAAGTTGTCCTGGGTATGATGCCGCAATTATTGCTACTAGTTCAGGAGGTTACGATCCAACTACAGGATTAATGACTGATCCTAATACTGGAGAACAATACAATACAGATGGATCTGTATACAATGATGGTTATGTCTATGATGACGGAGGTGTCAATGGTGACTTTGGTGATGAACCCTGGATGGAAGGTGGTGTATATGACCCTAGACTTGATCCTAACATCTCATATGATGACTTAAACACAGAACAACAAATGCTTGTCGATCAAGGACTTTCCCCGCAAGATGCTATGTTTGTAACAATGGGGCAAGAACACATAGCCGCATTAGGAGAAGATCCATTAGCAGTACAATTCAACGGGCACAGACCGGGTGACTATGTATTAGACACTGTAGGTGGATTAGAAAACTATGATACTCAATTACATGATACTGCAATGCAACAACAGTCACTTGAATGGGATCCTAATGGTAACATTGACACACTTACTGCTGATGTTTGGGCAACTGAAGAATTTCAACAACAAGAAACAGAACGATTAGAGGGTATGGTTGAAACATACGGAGACGATTTTTATTCGTTCACAGACCAAGATTGGTATGAACATGATGTTGCAACATATGGACAAGAAGAAGTTGATCAATGGCACGAAAACATAGAATTTGATGAAGAAGGTCAAATCAATTGGGACACATTTGTTGAAGGTGCTCCTGAAGAAGAAGTTTGGATAGCACAAGATGATGAGTTAATGCCTGATTACACTGAAGAAGAAATCTTTGTAGAATCTGATGAAGTATTTGAACTTATCGTAGAAGATGAGGCATTTGAAGAATTAATTAGTGAAGCAGAATTAGAAGAATTAACTGCTGAAGAATCTACTGAAGAAATAAGAGAAGAGGAAGTGATCGAGGAACAAGTATTAATCGTAGAAGAAGAACAAGAAGAAGTCCGTGAAGAAATAGCACAAGAAGAAGTTCGTGTAGAGAAAGAAGCAGAACAGGCTGTTTCAAGTTCTGGCTCGTCTTCTAAGTCAAGACCTTCTTATCAAAGTGTTGCTATTGCACAGATTGCTTCCGCAGTCTCAGATGATGCACAAACTGCCAACGTTATTGAAGATGTAATTAGTGACGGTGGAGCCTCTGCGTCAGTGCAAGTTGATTCAGGTGCATCACAAAGTTTCGCAGGTCAAGACGGTAGCAGTTTTAATAACACTGGTTCACAATCAGTTGCTAGTTCATCTAGTAGTGATTCGACTGGTGCAATTGCAGACAGTTCAAGTCAACAACAATTTGAACAAGTAACTGGTCAAGTAGACACTGCTATTGATGTCTCTAGCACGTCTGTAGACGTTGTACAGACTTCTGCCTTTGAAGTTGCTGTACAACAACAAGAAATGATGCAAGAAGAACAGTTATTTGTGGAAAACTTTGATGACGGTACTGGTGGAATTAGTAGTACTGACGTACAGTTTGAAGATAGTTTAACTGAAGCATTGGCGACTGGTACAGGGTTGACTGAATTTTTAAGTCAACAAGCACCAAACTTTCAACGTTTTGAAGTACAGAACTCAGCACAAGAACAACGTACTACAGAAGCAGTTGAGAGTCTAGCAGACTCTGTTGGCGCTACAGTTGCACAAGCAAACTTAGAGGCTCAACTACAGAATATACAAGAAGGCGAACCTACTGATGACGGTGGTTATGCAGACCAAACTATTGCTGTTGCTTATATAGGTTATACAGCAGGATTCAGTGCTTATACAGGTGAGCAAGTATATAGTCAAGGAAATGCAGGCTTCTTTGACAAAAAACAAATGCCAGATGGTAGGATAGATGACAACAAAATGGGATTCTATCGTATGGCTGGCAACACACAAGAAAAATTGTATAAGATGGTTCTTATGCAATATGGAATTAATCCAGATGAAGAAACACAGGAGCAAAAATAATGAGTGAAGAAAACATCAAAATCGAGGGCGGCGACGGAGTCGTTCAAAACTTAGATTTAGACAAGTATACTGATCTACTTCTAAAATTAGACGAGGCTAATGACAAAATCAAAGAGATGGAAGCATTGACCAAAGACTTAAGAAAAGTTTCCCATGAAGTGAAACCAAAAGAAAAGTTTACTATTAGTGGCCTATTTATGGACGACAACAAAATCAATGAAAAATCAATCATTGGCTTTGCATCGTTTTTTATGATGGTTGCGTTTGGTGTAGTAGACTTAGTGACAGGATTAGACGGCACAGATTTAGTCATATCAGACTTTATCTATACATCGTTTGTTGTTGTAACACTAGGATCATTTGGTATTGCTGAAGCAGGAAAAGCATTTAGCAGTAAACAATAGGAGTATATTATGGCAAGTGTAGAATACGAAGGCATTAAGATGAGTGGCAGTAAACTGCTTATCATTTTACCTTTATTAGGAACATTAATAGGTGGTTTATGGGGAGGCTTTGAACTCTATAATAGATTACTTGAAGCAGAAGAAAAATTAGAAAATCTGCAACCAGAAGTAATTGAACAAGAGATTGTCAGATTGACTGAACTTACAGAAGTTATCAAAGATAACTTGCAAGGAGAGATTACAGAAGCATCTCGTTTAGCACGTAGAGTAGAAAGTGAATCATCAAAAACTCAACGTGAAGTACGTGATGATGTTTATGAGATGGAGCGTGAGATGCAAGAACGTTTCAAAGAGCAAGACAAAGAAATGCGTGAGATGAGAAAAGAATTAGAAGAAAGAATTCAAACGATCTTAGAAAATCCTTTGAATGATGTTGAGTAAATAACTATTTGGTATGTGGGGGTAATTTTGCTTCCACAAACCATTCATGTATTCGTTTAACTGGATTGTATTTTTTGAATCTTAACTTTTGATTATTAACAGTTAAGTTTTTTGTCTTAATAGCAGTGTAATGATAAGTGTGAGAGTTTCTAGTCTCACACTCCGGTATCATGTAGACTTTCGATTGTTTCTTTTTCTTGTCTGCCATCTAACTCTTTAAATTTTGATGTTTCTTATAATGGCGAGCAAATCATCACCTTCTTGTATGCTCTTACGATCTTGTACTTGATTTGCATTTTGATTATACTTATCATTATTTCCATCATCGTCAGCACCAACGTTTCCATCTGGTGAATTTTCGGCTTCATCGAGTTCGTCCCATGCAAATGCTTCTTTAAGTAAAGCCTCAACACCTTTCATATCTTTCTTATCATAAAGATCACCTAATTCTACATATAGTTTAGAATTAATTGTTCCTTTTGGCTTCACTGCATTTGCTATTTTCTGAGCCATTTTTTTATCAATGCCTTTAAATCTTTCCATTGCTCTTTTGACTAATGCTGAATTATCTGCTTCGTATACATCTTCTGGTTCATCAGCAGTGATCTCGTCCATAAATTGGCCTACTTGACCGCCTATGCCTTCTGTGGGCATGTTATCAGGTGTATGATCTTTTCTATCTGCAGGATCACCAACATTAACAACTTGATCTTTAAGTTCATCGAAATCTATTACTATGTTTCCTTCATCTGCTATAGCATCAATTGTTCCATCTGGGTTATGACTAATTGTATACTCATCACCGTTTCTTAATAGAATTATATCACCATCAGATAATGCATCATATTCTTCATCTTCAAGCATTGCTTTTTTTGGCTCTGCACTTTCTGCGCCAACTAAATCACCTACTTTTGCAGGTCTTCCTTTAGTTGGCCCTGTGTTTCTCCATTGACCTGCTTTGCCTGTTTTATAATTTCCAGCAAATGTTTGTCCACCAGATTTAGTTTCTTGTAGCCCTTGAGTCTTATCAAGTACATTTTTAACTGACGGGTGATCTGATAATCCTTTCTTAATGCCTTCGATTGCTTTAATTGCACCTGACATATTACCGTCTTTGTATCTTTTGTCATTTGCTATACCAAATGCCATCTTAATTTCTTTATCAGTAAAACCTTTGTTGTCTTTTTCTTCAGCAACTCGTCGGTCTTTAGGGTCGATGTTTGACTGTTTAGGTTGATTATAAGGATTTGCTAGTTCCATTCCTTTAGCAATCATACCTGGCAATGACAAGGATGATTTTTTGAGAGGTGTTATGTCTGTTTTGTCTTTACTTAATTCTTTTTCTGCGGTTGCGAATGCATCATCGACAACATTAACTGTTAGTGGTTTGGTATCACCAGCGAGGTAGGCATTATAACGTTGTTCAGTGGCGATTAATATATACCACTCTCTATTTGTATCCGCATCAAATCCATCTTCAGTTTGTAATTCCAACTTACGTTTTCGGATTAGTTCCTGTGCTTTCTGTACTTGTTGTATTCTTTTAGGTTGGCTCGTAGTCTGCTTATGGATAATGTAAATTTGTTCGTCTGCTATACCTTCTCCTTGCTTTGTCATTTTCACCTTATCAGCAAGACCATGGGCTTCTTCTAAGTGACCAGGCTTAGATCCAAAATATGAATCCATTTCTTGGTCAATAGTTGGTTCTTTGTTGTCAGAGATGTTTTCTTCAAGTTTTGCATTGCAGTTACAATGAGGACAATCTGCAGGACAACCACAGTCTTCTGCTTTTACATCTGCTCCACAACATTTGGCTGAGCAATGTGTATCTCTTTTTTCTTCTTCTATCACTTCTTCTGTGATTTCTGTAATGCCTTTAGCCCATTGATCTAACTCATTGACTTCTTCAATCTCATTGATGATGCCACTGTTTAATCTGTTGAGAATAGGTAAAACACTTTCGATTCTTGGATCAATTGTTCCTTGTGCAAACATTTCAGCAATACTTGATGAATCACCATCGTCTTCCATTAATGGCGGAGTCCATGATTCAAAGTAAGCATTGTATCCTCTATGACTTCTCATCTTTTGCAAAGATTCTCTTAGTGATTTATGATGATTGACACCTTCTTCTATTAGTTGTGCCACTGACTCGTTGAATTCACCTCTACGAGTAGCACGAACAAAGCCAGCCATCTTAGTATATTCTTCTACTAATGAAGTGATGTGCTTACCACGATCATCATAAGGAGTTCCACCTTCTGCTACATGTCTACCATATACTCTTGCAATGCCAGGCATTTTAGTTGGGACTGCGAATCTTTCGCCTTCTGTATTTTCTACAAAGATTTTATGAACGTTTCTCCAACGTTGTTCACCTTCACCGATTTGTCTATCATGTTGAATAACAACTTTTACATTTGGTATATTATCATTGTATGAAGTTGTTTTATTAACTGCATGATAACCTTCATTAGTTACTTCTTTCATATCGTGCCATTTCCGTTGCGTCATATCATCGTTTAAATTAGACATGTCTTTTAGTTCAAAAGACAGTAGTTTACGACCTGCCCATTGCTTTAATTGTTTTATTAGTCCATGCCATGAATCGTCATATTCTTTTCCTGGAGTTTTTCCAGGAGGGCTTGATGCTACATCATCACTATAATAAATTTCTAAATTTTTTGCTTTATTGATTGTTGCCCATACCTTTCCGTAATTTTCACCATCTTTAACGAAGTCAAATTCAAAAATATCTGCTTCTTGTGGTACTGGGAGTTTCTCATTCTTTGAGTTCTTAGCCACAGGGTTGTAGCCATGAGTCTTTAAGAGGTCGTATAAACGTTTATTAAATGATTCCTGATCGATTGCCATAGTATTATTTATCTCTTTTAGTTAATCACAGCAAAGAACGGCAAGGGTGCAACCATTTCATCATGGTCACGCATATGCTCTGTCAAATCACTATGGAAGTCTGTAATGTCTTGCAATATACGTACTACAAGTAATGTAGCCATTACTAAATCATCGTTGTCTCCTATCTTAGCGGCGTAACTGCCACCAGATGCAACAAATGTTTTTAATTCACTGATCAATGCTTTACTTTTAACATTCATTTTCTTGCTTTCCATCAATGTTTTCATCTTAGCACATGCCGCAAGTTTTACTTTTTGTGTTGTGTTATATCCTCTACGTTTTTTACCCTTTTCACTTAAGAAGATACCTTGAATGTTTGATTCACCATACTCTGATAATGATACTAAAGCCGCTTCTCCGATCGAATTGTTTTCTAGTGAGTAGTAGATGTTATTTGGTTCACCAGTTATTTCTGCAATATGTTGTGTAATCTGTCCTAGTAACTTAATTTGTTGAGGAATATCAGTTTTATTATCTTTCCACTCGCCTATTTGTGTAGTAGTATTTGCTTCAAAGATTTGTATAGCGGCTGGGTCTCCACCTGTACCTAATGACGGATCTAGTCCTAATACATAGACCATATCCTTTTTGGGTTTTTGAAACCATCTGACTTGTCCCATTCTATTAACAGGTTCTACTGACTCTAACATGATTAGTGTATTAGGATTTATTAAAGTTTCGTCTGCGATTAAGAATTCACAACCAATCTCACGTGCAAATCTGTCATCACCTAACTGTGCTTTAATTTCTTCTGCCCATTTATCATCACGACCAGGCTGTTCTTTCCAATATGATCTAAAGGGTTTAAATCCATTAACACCTAGTTCTGTTTCTTCTCCTTGTGCATTAATATTCTTATTTGCTTGTTTCCAAATCAATGCAAACTGATCTTCATCAGAGTTTGGAGTAGATGTGATAATTGCTTTACCACCTGTTGCTAGTGTTGGTGTGATAGAAGTCCAAAACTGCTCTGCAATTGTAGGTCTTACGAATGCAAACTCATCTAAGTATAGAAGTGTAATAGACATACCACGACCTGTGTTCTCTGTAGTCGTTGCTGAGACGATACGAGAGCCGTTCTCAAAGTCTAGTGAGCCTTTGTTGTACGTAGTTACACCTGCTTTAATATGCGTAGGACATGCTTCATATGCATATCTGATACGTTGCATGATCTCTTGTGAGCCTGTGTACTTATGTGCGGCAATTAGAATTGTAGCATCAGGTACAAACATAGCATACCATAATAGATAACCTGCGGCTGATGTAGACTTACCTGATTGTCTAGGCATCAATGCGATTGAATAACGGTAGTTATGATATGTGTCGATTAATCGTTCTTGGTATTCATAAGGATGATATTGAATTGATCCTTGCGTTGGATGTTGAATGTAAAAGAAGTTATCCATAAAGTATAGATAACCAGTATCAGGGTCACAACACTTTACAAAATCATCAACTTCTGTCTGGTCTTTGAAGTGCGTTTTTTTGTATGCGGGTTTGACTAATTCGCCTGTACCACTTGTATTAAAATTGCTCATACTAGTATTTAGTAGAGTTTAGTGTGACTTTTTATAATCTTGGTAATCTAAAAAGAAACCTATAGCAACAAGAACATTCATACCCACTGAGGCTATGATCATATGTACGTCTTGGTAGATATCCATTCTAAGACTTAAGTGTAAATGCCCTACTGCCCAAAATGGAATCGCCAATTGTTGACTAATCCAAGATAATGTATATTTTATAAAAGTTAAGATTGTATTTTCTCCGCCATTCGATTAGCAAACTCTTCATGGTAAGTTTTTCCAGGATGACCGTCAGCACAAATATCATCACCAAGTTTGGTAATGAAAAATTTTCCTACGTCTGCTAAAATAGGAAATGTTGCTTGTAATGTTTCATTCTCAATCATCTGCTCAGTATCATTATAACTAACTGAGTACAATGCCTTACATTTATCTTTTAAATATGTGTGTGTATTTTCTATATACACCGCAGTATTGTAACAAGCATCAAAGGTTGTGTAATAATGTCGATAATAATGTACTGCATGTCCGTATCCTGGTGCTATTTGCAATAAAGTATTATATCCTTCTATGTCACCTTGCCAGATAACGTGTCTTTCAGGCTGTGGCCATTGAATCACAACTATATCAGTTTCCTGAAATTCAAACTCTCTAATCATTTGGAATACAAATTTAGAACTGTTTCCTCCTTGTCCTAAATTAACACATTCTAAATCTAGTTTATCTGCTAATAAATGTGGCCAAGCATCGTTACTTGCAGATTTAACTTTAAGAACAGACTCTATTGGACTATCATAATATCGACTATAAGTATAATCAAGACCATTTAAACCAATACCCTGTGTGTAACTGCATCCAAATGCAACTAAACGCATTATTTAATATCTAACGGGCGATCTTTTGTGGCTAGAATACAATAGTAATGTTCATCAACAGGAACTTTTTCGCCTTTGTCGTTTTCTTGTTCTAACTTAAATTCTAAATTATTAAACAATTCAATCTTAAATCCACATCTGTTTAGTAATGCGGCCAATTGTTGATGACCAAAAATACTATAATGATTTAGATTCCATTCATGTTGACGGGCACAATCTGGAGCAGGCACTTCAATGTAAATCTTTGAGCCTTGCTTAAGAATACGATTGTATTCCATCAAACTAAAGATAGGATAAGGTGAATGTTCTAATGCATGACGTAAGAAAATAAAGTCCACACTTTCATCATAGTAACCATCTTTCTGAGGTAAAAATGATAAATCATAGCCTTTAACAGTATGTCCTTTTTCTGTACAAAGTTGCACATCACCTGGACTCAAAGTTACACCAGTTACATTAGTAAATTCACGGTGTTTCATTTCATCTAAGAAATATCCAGGACCACAACCTAAGTCAAGGATGTGAGCATCTTTATCTAATTCTAATGGATCAATGTATTGTGTTACAATTTGGCTTGTTAAATCTTTATGAAATGGACTATCGCCTTCATCATAGATGTGAGCAGTATATAACCATTCGTTATAAAATTTTAATTTGATTAAATCTAGGGTGTTGTTTATGTCGAACGGTATATCCATTTAAATTGCTCCTCAGCATCGTGTTTTAGATACTAATATTTATGAGCAGGTCAATGGCTTATAATATTTTTCTATGTCCAAGGACGACTAGTTGCGAGTGGTACTGTTGAAGTAGGAGTTGCTGTATTGCCAACATACTTAGCAGGTAGCAAGTCTAAGTTAGCAGTGTTTAATGCATTGTATGCAGGTAGATTGACATTGCCAGTTGCTCCGCCTTTTCTGTTAAGTTCTGCTACTTCTGATACTCTTAACTCTTGTCTAAACTGTAACGTACTAGCAGGAGCATTTATAGTAGATGCTGGTGTAGTAAGAAAGATATCTGTTGCTGGAATAGTTGTTTGTGTTGCATTATCAAATGTCTCACTAACAATAGCGCCTGAGGCGAAAGGATCTGTACCAGTTGCACCTACAAAGTTCAATGATGCAAGTGTTGCTGTAGGTGTTGTAAGATTGTCGTTACTAGTATCTCTGACTAGTGCTAAGTTATAATAGTTTCCTACCGCAATACCATCAGAGGCAACGATTGATGCAAGTACATCTGCTATTGTAGTTACTGCATCATCGGCATATGCAAAGATTGTAATTAATCCTGTTAAGCCTTTGACTGGAACATTAATGGCTGCCATTATCTTTTACTCATTAGTGGTTTGTAAACAAAATAAGTTGCAAGTAATCCTGATGCAACCGCAGTTAAAGCCGCTTCACCAAATGCACCTGCAAAGTGCGATGGATGCACTATTAAATCAGCAAAGAAAACAGCAAATGCAATAGTTACACCATGAAACCATTTTCTATCTTTGTAATTTTTTAAGAAAGTATACCCTAATAAGACTGCTCCAGTCCCTGCTATAATTCCTGTTTGGTTTGCTTTGATCCAATGAGAAAATGTAAGAGCAAATAAATCACCTTGTACCATCATGGGGAAACAGACATAACATGCTTGTTGCCACTTAATGAAAAAGTCTTTTGCCATTTCTTTTAACATTATCTTGGATATCCTTTAAAGCCTTCTATCGGACTTTCTTTATTGATTGAAGGTAACTCAACGGACTTCATATCACCGCCGTTTAAATCTTCCCATTCACTGCCTACTGCTTTGTATGCAGACTTTAACATATTAGATTCTACTTCAGTATATGGCACAGCCATGTTACTTGTACCAATCCAACTTTCTGAATCTAAATCAATGCCATCATCTGCACCACTATTACCGTTTGCTTGAGCAAGAGCCATCATTACACGATTCAATTCGTAGATTCTATCTCTACCATCTACATCTTGGAACTTATGCATTCCTCTTGAACCGTAACGTTGACGTTTGGTTAGTTTACCAGGTGCGTTATCTTCAGTTATAAATTCTTTTGCTCTCATTATGGTGTTTCTTCAGTTGTTATTATGTCGTTGATTTCAGTTGCTAGTTCAGAGTCTACATAACCATCTAGTGCTAGTGGTAAGCCTGCTGGTGCTTCGCCTTGGAACATAACTGAAGAATTAATAAAATGAAACAATGATTGTGATCCACTTACGTTTGCAACATCAGGGTCAACAGTAATTCTAACATTACCAGAAGTGACATCCATGTCATAACCGCTTCCTGGTATTAAAACATTTCCCCATTGTGTAGATGAATATGCTGAGAATTTAATATTGGCTGAGTTAGCACTTAGTTGTGCATCTAATCTGACATCTTGTTGATCAATAGTGCCAGGATCATTAGATTTAATAAAGAATGAACCTAATGTAAATGCGTTTGCTGGGTATTCCCAAATGACTTGTCCTGCCGTATTACCAGTTGTGTAACTGTTTGATGATATAATAGCAGTCGATGATAGAGTCGCAAAGTTATTGTTTATTTTGCCAAAGGCGACTCTTAACGGATCACCAGAACCATCGTTTGGTAATGCCCCAATATTAATAATTTCGTAGTTTACAGCCATATGTTTATCCCAATCTTATATAGTATTTATGCGATTGGGCGAGTAACAATCTTATTGTTTTGGTGGAGTGGCTTTCATATTCTCTCTTGCCAATCCATTCATCTTTTCAAAACTACGCATACCACCTAGACCTAGCATAGACAATGTAAGAGTCATCAAGCCCTCTGTTTGAATCACTGGAAGTATAACTTCTGCTCCACTGATCGCAACACCCCAATTAGCAATTGGTGCTAGAACATAAGACCATGCTAATCCAAATGCACATATCCACATGATTGCTGGTCTTGCCCCTGCTACAAAAATACTTGGATGCTTTGCTTGTTCTAAGTTGATTTGATTTTGTTGTAAGTTTGCGTTGTGTAAGACCATTTTGAGTTCATGTTCAAACTCGGCCTTTTTGTCTTTATCGACAATAAATTTGTCTAGTAATGGAGCCGCTACTCCTATTACTGAATCAATAATTCCTAATGCCATTCGCATATCTCCTATAATATACTAGTATTTAGCATTATGGTTGGTAATAAATGCAAATTTCGTCTGCAACTCTTTCAACTTCTGCATCAGTCAGTTCAGGATACATAGGAAGACTTAACAATGATCGTGTAAGAAGTGTACTTGTAGACATGAAATCAGGCTTGGTCATGTTATCTGTAATTGGCAATTCAGACAGAGAAGTCTCATAATGTATTCTAGTTTCTATATTTTTGCTTAATAACCAGTCACGTATTCCATCACGTTCTGTAGAAGAGTAGATTACAAATTTTGAATCAGCATGAGTTTCAAAGCCTTCACTTAAACATCTTAATGGCTGAATATGTTTAAATCGATCTATGTAGTATTGTCTAATTTGCTTTCTACGTTCTTGCCATTCATCAATGTAGTTTGTTCTAACCATTAAATGGGCACAATCTAATTCACTCATTTTAGAGTTAGTACCAGAATAGAAATGATGAGGCTTACCGTTGTCTCGCCATTGACTAGCAAATTCATATAAGGCTTGATTGTTTGTAACGATGGCTCCACCATTACCCGAAGCATTTAAATTTTTAGTAGGATCGAAACTAATTGCCATTGCAGTGCCTATGTTGCCGTCTGCTATCAACCAATGTTGTGCTCCGTCTATGATTGCAACATTATTGTTTAAGACTGCTATACCATTATCACTTTCTACTTGAGTAGTAGGTGCTCCGAAGAGACCGACATGACATTCAATCTTTTGTAATTCATCTTCTTCTTGTGGAACGATAATACCATTTCTGTCTGTATCTGCTAGTTCTACTTTCAACCCAGCACTTAGAAATGCATTCATTGTTGCAGGATATGTCAGATTAGGAACTCTGATTGTTCTGTATGTTTCTTTATCATATTCCCATTCTGCATAAGGGTCTTGGTCTGGAGATGTGTCTCTTTCATAACGAGCAATGATCTCTAATGCTTGTGTTCCACTATGACATAGTATGACATAATGTGCTTTAGTTTTTATCGATAACCAGTCTGCAAATTTTTGTGCATATATACCATCATTAAGACTACCACTGGACAACACTGAATCGGTTGCATCTAGCAACTCATCTTTCAGTTGTGTATATTGTCTATCTAATCCAAAATACTTAATCATATTCGTTTAATAGTGTATGCAAATCGTAGTTACAATCTGCTAGTCTCTGTCCTCTGTGATCATCTAATAAATCGTTAAACTTTATGTACTCTTTCAACATGTTTATATCTTTCGTTTCTTGTTGACATCTTTTCCGTAAAGCATTTATCGTATCTTTAAATATCTGCGATTGAAATTTACATTCTAGCATCCACATATGTATTTTTGCATATGCTTTTAATTTGAAATCTTTTGGCAAATAATCAATATTTAAATGCTGTGGATCTTGTAATATGATAGGTCTAATATCTATTAATGCTTTGTTTGCTTTCATGTTAATGTCTTCAAAGTATTTAAACAAATCAACTATCTTGTTTAAATTTCCTATTTGAATAACAGGAGTCGCCCATAGTTTAACGTTCTCCATTTCGATTAGTTTGTGTATACTTTCATCAATCTGACTAAATCGACTAGGGTATCTTAGATACTCTTGTACACCTTCATAGCCGTCGATACTTAATTGTAGTATGACTGACTTAAAGTTAGGCAGATACTGATAGAATCTTTTATTTGTGTTTGTAAGATTCGTATTGATAATCAATGTAATGTCTTTGCTTTTGTCTAACTCTATTAGTTCACGCATGATATCAAAGTTTTTTTCAATAACAGTAGGTTCGCCACCAGTCATGTAAATCGTATCTATATTGTCTACTTGACTTTTTATGTTTTCATCAAACGTATCTGTCTCCCACCATTCTTCTGAATCTAAGTCAAACAAAGGATAGAATTTAGAATACTCTTCATTGTTTATTTCAGTGATTTCTTTTGCAATTTGATTGCTATTAGCAGGACTACACATTCTACATTTAAGATTACATAGATTACCAAAACGTAAATCAAAGAACTTTATTTTAAGATTACTTTCAGTTGTAGTAGGAACAACATCTTTGTATTGTTCGTTGTTGATAAGTCTACGACTTTGACGACCAGTTTTTTCATTATGATAACATACATCACAACCAGAAATGTATTCGTTATCTAACATCTTTTGTCTTATTTCGACATACTCTTTACTATTGTAAATGTCATCGATAGAATCATAGCCTAAGTTAAACTTAGTGCCATCTTCTTTTTTGATATAGTCATGTGAGATACAGCAAGGCTTGATTGCGCCGTCAGGGTCAACTGTGATGTTTACCCAAGGTAAGACACAAAACGACTCGGTCATTTTGCCTTCGGTTTTGGCTTTGCTTTTGTTTTAGGTTTTGCTTTAGGTTTTGCTTTTGTTTTTTTCTTAGGTTTTACTTCTGTAACATTTTTTAACTGAGTAATAGGAGTAACTTTAATCTCATCTTTCTTAGGATTTAATTGTTCTTGCCAGTAACTAGAATGATTTAACCAAGTGTAGTAAATGTTCAAGCCATCTTTTAGATCAGTTATTGGATTGTAATCAAAGTCTTCTTTTGCTTTTTCTATGCTTAAAGTTCCTCGACTAGGAAAATCTTTGTCTTTTTGCTTAACTTCGATATTACCTTTACCTACAATATCTTTAACTGCTTGTGCGGCATCATATAGTGTTACGCCCTTTGATTTAGTAAGATTGTATGTTTCGTTTTTTGCATTAGGACTTGTAGTTGCTTGAACAATACCTGTAGCAACATCATTAACAAATGTGAAATCTAGTTTTTCCATTTTGCCATTAACTGTTATCTTTTCTCCTGTTAATGCATTGATAAAGAACTTAGAGATAACTCTGTCACAGACATCTAAGGGCCCATAGACAGCACTAGGACGAATGATAGTATGATCTAGTCCGTATTGTCTAGTGTAATCTTTGACTAACAACTCTCCAGCATACTTCATTATAGCATACTGACCTTTAGGCTCACATACTGCATCTTCGACTACGTTATCTGTAAAGTCTCCGTATACCATTGATGAACTAATATAAGAAAAACGTTTAACATTAGTTTGTCTGCTTAGTTCTAATAAGTTTAACAAGCCTTCACTCATTACTTTAGAACCTTGTGTTGGATCAGCATTGACAACTTTCTGTCTTGGGAAACTTGCTAGATGAATAACACTATCAAACTTTTCTTTTTCAAACAAAGTTTTTAGTTCAGGATTTGCAACATCAATGGTATAAATGTTTAGACTAACTGAATCAGTTATTCTATTTGCAATGCCAAAGAATCTTTCTTGCATCACAGCATCAAGTTCTGCTTTATTAATAATACCGTAATCAGTCTTAGTGTCTAGGATAACAACTTTGTGTCCTTCATTAATCAATTTAACTACGACATGAGAACCAATGAATCCTAATCCACCAGTGACACAAATGTTTTGTATTTTTTTCTTTTTTCTAGTCGCCATGTTAACCTATTGGTATTTTAGTTTAAAATATGTCACTTGCTTGTCTGTGAAATATCCTTTAATTGTATATTTATGTCCCATATTATATGGTGATCTCACCCACTTAGCAGTTGGGTCACTGTGTTCCATTACATACTTTCCTGCATCTGTTTGTTGCCACTCGTAAATAGGAGCACCTACAAATAGATCAGGGTCTTCGACATCTCCCATAGTGATTTCAAAGACATCCACTTCAACTGCTTCGTGTTCTTCTTTCATCTTTACCATTTTATATTATACAGTTTCGTTTTGCAATGTTAATGGGAAAATTTCATGTATAACCTTTGCTACTTCTTTCGCAATTTCAATGTGTTCTAATTGCGTACCGTTTGCTTCTCTCAGTTCAATGTAATGAACCCAACTACGTAGTGTACCGTTTACATATAGTCTACTCATTGTATTACCTTCTGGCAATACTGCTCTTGCTTGTTCTTTAGCAATGCCTTTACTGATAGCCCAATTGTATGCATCTAGTGAAGCATCTATAACTCGTTGTTGTTTATTTTTCCATTCACCTTGCAACACAGCATGACCATCCATCTCAGAATCTAATTCAATGCTGTTCTGTCTGTTCTTAGGATCTTGTAGTCTTGCTTGACGAATTTCAAACTCTAAGTCTTTAGTTGGATCTGCATATCGTTGACTAAACTCTTGGAATGAGAATGATCTATGACGGAGAATCTGTCTTGCGATATCTCTAGTTGTTTCTACTTCTAAACAAACACTTACCATTTCAAGTGGAGACCAGTGTTTGTGTTTCATCAAATATTTTACAAGTTTTTCATTTGTTTCTTTATTGTTTTGATTATCTGGATTACTTACTCTTGCACAGTATGCAACTAAGTCTAATGCGGAGTCCTCATACATTGGTGCTTGTGAGTGACTAATTAGTTTTACTTTCAATTTTATTCCTTATCAGTAAAAAAAGAAGGGACAAAGTCCCTTCTATAATGTATATAACTGTTACAAACCAGACAGCAATTTATCAGTTTCGGGTTGTACTGCATCAGCAATTTTAGGTACATTCAAAATGAAGTCAATACTTTCAATAGATTCTTCATGTTCTGATAGTATCTTGCCTACTATGATCTCAACCGTTTCACTGTCAAACCCTTGCTTAATATATTTGTCAATGTTAATTGTTTTTTGTTTTCGTCCTTCTAAACGTAAAACAAGTTTTTGTAAAAACTCAACCGGAATACGATGTTTTTCAACATCTTCCAGGAGGCGTTCCCAGTCTTGTATTGAGCGGGGTTTGTCTGCCACAGTAACCTCCTTGGTTATTTGCTCTTACTAGTCTTTCTTGCTTTTGTTGGTGCTTTTGCTTTTGCCTTAGTTGCTCGTTTTGCTTTAGGCTTTGCAGGAGAAAGTTCAGCGGCCTGCGCCATCAAACTTCTTGCTTCTGCTAACATGCCTTCTGCTTGAGCAGTAAATGACTCTGCTTGTTGCTTGAATCCTTCTGCAAGTGCCGCATCAGATAATGCTCCGCCACTTTGATTCATGCCTGCCGCAGTAGGATCAATTGTTCCCATCGTCGGCATAGGTCGTTTGCCTTCACCAATCAATGCATTTTCTTGTTCAGATTGTGCTTTGATATTGGCCGCATTGCCTGTGAATCCCATTTGCGAATCTGCTTCAGCCATCTTACGAGTAGCCTCTGCACCTTGCTTCATTTCATTAAGCATCGTGTTTAGTTCATCAAGTCTAATAGCAGTATTAGCGGCAGGAGTCATAATGACTTCTGAATTTCTAATCTTCTTTAGCATTCCTTCAGCATGTAATACTTGAAGGATACGATCACCTGACTTAGTATATTGTCTGTTTAACGCATCAGCAAGTTCTTCACTATTCTGACCGATATCACTTTCAATAGTTTCCATCAATGGATCATGGATATTTGCATTTAACAATTGTGGATATACGACTAAACACATATGTTCTTCATTTGGTACTTCACGGAAAATTATTGCGACCTTACGATCACCATGTTTTCCTACGTGTCTTAAAAAACTCATTCTATTCTCCTGGTTGTATGTTTTTACATTAACAGTATTATTTAATACGTTTTGAGGGTATGAAAATAAAAGTACAGGACTAATTTACCCGTTTTATCATCTTGTTGTATTTCTTGTAAAATTTGTTATGTTTTTTTTCTGGCAGAGGACAATTGATACACTTGCCACATTTAGTTCCTATAAGATGATATTTTTCAAATTCACCTTCTCTAACAGCATGACAGATACATTTAAACATTACGCCCAGGTCAACTCAAATTGAACTGCTTCTTTTGGATCTTCAAATGCATACACGTTCTCTAACCAAAAGGTACTAACTAACGTTGAATCATCTTCTTGCACTGGATTAGGTCTAACAATACTAAATCTTCCATAAGTTCTTTCGTATACCCAGGCTAAGTTTTCATCAGTGACAGTAGAACGAGTTGCTACAAAATGCTTAGGGACATGTTTTACATATCTTTCAACAAACCAAGTTGACTTGTTAATGTCTTCAAGTTTCATTTACGTGCAAACTCCAATTCTTGTTGCCAATTCTTTTTGTTACTATCATATGAAGGAGAGTTTATTTGACTGATTATCAATCTACCTCCATCCATATCTAATCTGATTGAATCAGTAGTAAACATACCACCGTTAACATCGTAAACAATGGCTTCAATCTTACCATGTTTATCTTCATCTGATTTTAATTTAGTTATCAGTTCAACTATTTCTTCTTTCTTCATTACTTAAATTATATATGATCTCAACTTGTTCTAGTAACTTGGTGAGAGCAGGGTTATCTTCTGATGCTTCAAGTATATCTCTATACATATGCCAACGTTCAAAGAAGGCTTTCTCTTTTAGCATCTCCGGGTTCTCATAAACTTTTTTTCTTTGTGCTAGTTCATGCACACCAAATGGTCTTGCATACACTGTATTGCCACCATCTGGAGTTTCATAGATAAACTTATCCTTTGGACCTGCCGAAGCAGGTCTGTGAGGTTCTAATTCGTCTTTGCTCAAGCGGCCCTTGCCTTGTTCTTATGATCTTCATAAAGAGCAAACGTACCGAAAGGGGGATTCGGATTAGGATCACCATGAATGATCCAAGTTGTATCACAATAGTCCTCGTCTCCCCAAGAGCCGAAAGGATAACCATCTGTGAATACTATGAGAAGTTTTGGCACTCGACCTTCTTCTTTAAGATGATTGAAAATACAATCAAAGTCAGTACCGCCACCGCCATACATTTCATACTGCTCGATATCTTCCATGTTATCACTTGAGTATTCTTTGGTGTTGTAGACTGCTGTATCAAAACAATGGACACGTAATTTGTAACCATCGAATTGAGACATCATGCCTCCTACTTCTGATAAGAACGTAGAACCTTGTTCGTAACCGATAGAGCCTGATAGATCGATAAAGACATCTGCCTCGATTTCTTCACCAGGAGTCATACCAGGTAAGATTGCATCCATATGCCAACCTCTACGATTAGGCTTCATAAATGAATAGTCATTGCTAAATGAAGATGTGACATTTGATTGAATCAACTCATTCCAGTCCATAACAGGAGCAGTCATATCTTTGATCATCCTCTCAACACCTTTTGGCAAGTTACCTGCCTCTACACCTTCTGCGGCTGAAAGAATTGCTTCCTTGATTTCTTGCTTGAGTTCATCTTTTTCTGCTTGAGACATTTTGACAGGACCTTTTCCTTCTTTATCACCTGCACCGTCTTCATCGCCTCCAGCACCTTCACCTTCACCATCGCCATCCATATGTTCGTCTAGCATTTGTTCTAACAGTTGATCAACATCAATGAATTCTGCATTTTCGTAAAGGTCATCATATACTTGTTCTGCTGGCATGTTTTCATATTTGTAATTATACAAGCATGGTACAGTCGTAATAAATTCACCAACATTATGTCGTTTCAAGTCAGCATTGACACAGTAATCATCTGCAATGTTCCAAAGTTGAGGATCTCTGTCACCTCTACGATCCATGTGATCATATACTACGTGTAACACTTCATGTCCTACAAGAAACTCTACCTCTTTCTTACGCAACATCATAATGAAACGTGCATTGTAGTAGAATCTTTTGCCATCAGTTGCGGCAGTAGGACACCATTCATCAGCATTAACTAGTTCAAGTCTAGTTGCAAGATTACCAAAGAATGAATGACGAAGTAGAAGACCGATACGAGCAGTGATTAAACGTTCACGTGCTTGATTATCTATCTGAGGGTCAGTAGGACCGACTAGATGAGCCAGTTTGTTCTCTTTGTCGTTATTAGTTGTTGAAGTGTTTTTTGTCATGTGTCAGTACTCTTAAGTATTTATAAGTCTATTATACTACCTTTTGGGAGACATGTCAAGTAAAAAGTTCGGAAAAGTGTAAGGAATGTCTCGGACCTTACACTCTTCCAGGCCAGCAATTTTAGTTGCCTGCCTCAACAATGTACTTACCGTATCGTTTGTGAAAGTCATCAAAGTTTTTCAACTGAGAAGGTTCGATCGGAAGTTTGTAAGTTTTAAGTGCAACTTTCGCACCCATGACCACTAACTCTGTTTCAAAGTTAGCCATGATGTAGCCGAAGAAGTTATCGCACATTTCGTGGAACTTCTTAGATTCTACTTTATCAGTATTAAGTGCCTCTTTAAGTTCATAGCACATTGAGATAGTCAAAGAATACATTGCAGAGATTTCTGTAACATCTAAGTCCTTAACCTTACCTGATAAGATATCAGATGGGTTAGGCATTTTACTAGCAATCTTACGATGTGCCATGAACTTAGTTGCAAGTCCCTCACCAACTGTACCTGCTACAAGATTGTAGAGTGTATCAGCATCGCAATCATCTTCTTCAAGTAGTTGACTAACGAATGTCCAAGTTCTAGGAGTAGCAAATGCTCTGCTAGAAGATTTAGCATCAAAGTCATACAAGTCTTGTTTTGCGAATGACAAGTAACCAATTACATCTTGGTGAATGCCATTCAGAACAGCCCAGTTCTGCCAAGAAGCAAAGTCAGGACGCATTTCTAAGTGAAGAAATCTGTTTGCTAACGGCATCGGCATTCTGTAAGTAACACCTTTATCTGAATCTCTGTTACCTGCCGCAACAATGACAACATTCTCAGGAAGAACATATTTGCCTACACGACCATTTAGTATCAGTTGATAGCCTGCCGCTTGTACTGCTGGCATTGCTGAGTTCATTTCATCTAAGAAAAGAACTACGATAGGATATTGACTAGCAAGTTCCTCAGAAGGAAGTTCGATTGGGGGTGCCCAATCCATAACACCTAAATCTTTGTTGAAGAAGGGGATACCACGAATATCAGTAGGTTCCATCTGAGCCATTCTTAAGTCAATCATATGACCGCCCATTTCGTTGCAGATTTCTGCTACGAGTTCAGATTTGCCGATTCCGGGAGGACCCCATAGAAAAGCAGGACGTTTTTTAGCAAATGCTTTTACAAGTGCTTTCTTAGTTTGGACTGATGTTACAGTCAGATTATCAGTTAATTGAGACATTTTTAACTCCGTTGTTTTATTGAATATATGTATATTATAAAGCCTTTTGGGTCTGATGTCAAGCCTTTTCGCAAATTAATTTGAATTATTTTGCCTATATGAATCAACAACTTAGTCACCTTCTGGCTCCATAAGGGTTAGCATTAAGATATATTTCTCTATTAGATTACAATTTTCTTGCATTTCTGCTCTATATATGTCAGCGGCATTCCAATTATTACGTTGTCTGCATCTGACTTCTATAGTTGACAGTTCATCGACCATCGCATTCACGTTGGTCCATATCTGCCTGATGTCAGCATTGAACGAAACGGTTTTTATTTGCTTTAGTAGAGAGTCCAAGTATTTACGGGCTTCTACTGCATTAGAGAATTTCTCAGTCATACCCGTAATTATAAGACCTTTTGGGAGTAATGTCAAGTATTATTTGATAATATTATCGTACCAACGAATGTACACTATAACTACATCATTTTTGTCATGCTGATGATATTGATGGCCCATATTCATATTATGACATAAAAGTCTATTGTTTGATAAGACTTCTTTTCTGCCTCTCTTCCATATGTCTGGCCATTCTTCTGTGGGTGATATTTGAAATTCTGAGTTAACCTCATCTCCGCTTATTGTGTAGAATGACAACCAAAGATTAGTAAGATCATCATAACCTTCTATAGGATTAAAATCTTTGTGCCATCTTCCCCATGTGTGTGTCTTGTCCATAACATTGTTTGTCAATACTTTAAGATTATACACAGTTGGATTAGATAAATGAGATTGCAGTTGCGATTGTATAAGATCAATTAACTCTCCAGTAGACTCAGGGAGTAGACTCTTAACAATTGAATTGTCATGGTATCGATTATATAGAGTAGGGTTTTTTCTATCTTCTTCTAAACTACCATCTGAGTTTATTAGATAGCCACACTTAATAGGCAATGTTTCATCAGAAGGCAATTCATTTTTTTCTAATGTTGTTTTATTTAATAGATCAACATCTAAGAAATTATCAACAAAAAAATGCTTGTGATCATCCACTGTTTAGTATATGCCTTTACCAAAGTCTTTGTTAGGATTAGATTTTTTCTTTGTTGTAGCCTTTCCTGGTCTTAGAAGTGGTGGACGACCGTCACGTGCAATATCACCAAGTCCCATTGCTTTTGCGCCTTTCTTCATTGTGTCTGGTCTTACATCTTTAGTTAATGCATAAGAAAATCTTGGATCATTCTTTTGTGCTTCACTTGGAATATATCCTGATGCTTCATCTAAGCCCATATAAGTATCAGGGTCAACACCATGGTATTTGGCTCTTCTTTTTGCGAGTCTTAACTCTCGTTTCATTTCTTTTGCCATCTTCTGCATTTCCAGACTTAGATTTTTCAAATCTTCATCTGACCAATCAGATTCATCTGATGCTTCACCGATCGTTGTTGATGTTCTTTTAGGAGAGAAGTCTACATATCTAATATCAAACTTACCTTTGTGACCCTTAGATTTTAAAAATGCTATATGTTTTTCTATTTCTGTTCGACTAGAGTCTCTAACTAATGGATTGCCATCAACGTATAAAGCATATTGCTTTTCTTCTGATACCAAACTTTCTTTATCTTTCTTACTATGCGACTTTACCACTTCCCATCGCTGTATGAGCATCTTCCCATCTCTTTTATCTATATTAGGAAATTGTTTTAGAAGACGTTGGATGATTTCCCCTTTACTCTTTGTGTATCTGACAATCCTACTAATTGCATTTAGATACTTAGTGTAGTCTGGCATGCCATATTCATCATACTCCTGATCTAAATCATATTGCAATGATTCTTGCATGTGCTTGTCATAATGTTGATAGTAGTCTAACCTTTTTGCAATATTGTTTCTTGCTATTTCAGAGGCTTGTTCTCTGCGAAGTTCTGGAGTAATTGCTGAGACTTTAGAATTATGCCTCATTTCGAGTCGCACACCTAAATCGACTTGCTTTGCTATTTCTTTTCTGCTCACATTATATCGTCTTGCTAACATGCCTACGCCGTATTCGCCATACTGTTCAGTAACACCTTCTTCTGATAGTTCGACTTCTTGTTCAGTGATACCAATAGACTCTTCAAATGTTCTGCGTAGCAGTTCTTCTTCAATAGATAGTTGTTGGGCTCTTAACTTGTTACGTAAATCAAACAATGCTTGAAAGTATCCTTTTGATCTGATAGCCTTAAATGCTAAGTTTTCAGGACCAAACTCTCCCTTAGTATCTAGTCCTGCTTGTCGATATCGTTTGATAATTGATAAGACTTCGTTGACTTTATCTAAATCTTTTGTTTTTAAGCCTTCAATACAAAGTTCTTCTAATCTTTCAAACTTTGCTTCTGCTGATATTTCATCTAAGTTTGCTCTTTTCTTAGTAGGAATACGTGTAAACTCATCTTTGTATAAACTGTATTCACCTAAACTAGTATGTGCTTGTGCTGTGTCTTGTACATACAATTCAACAGGAATATCTCTGATAGTTATTTCGTAAGTATCATTGTATAAAGACTTCTTAGCATTGAATAATTCTTTGTAAACATCTGAATTAGGTAGTTTTGCAAAATCTACAAGTAAATGTAAATCAATATCTGAATGTGGAGTATATGTATATGCAACATTACTACCTGTAATAATTACATCTTCAACTGCTAGATCAGGAATTCCCATGTATTCAATAAAGTCATTAGTGATAATATCTAACTGTCTTTTAATAACAGGCTTTAATTTATCCCCATCAAACAACAAAGGATTGTATTCATCATGGAAATTAATTGCATCTTCGATTTTAAATTTTTCTAATTCAAGTATGTTCATAGATGTATTTATCGAAAAAGGCGGAGGGGAAACGAATTTCCCCTCCTGGGTATTGGGTGACGAGGTTACCTTGAACCTCGGGGGATTAGGCCGCTAAGGCGTAATCTTCCATTTCATAATTGTTGTCAATTATAGTGTTTGCTTGATTTAGGGTCATCGCCTACCCCGTTGTCTGCTCCGTTACTTATCACTCTGTCGAATCCCTGACACCCCCTCTGCTGTTTATTGGTGGAGGTGGCCGGAGTCGAACCGGCGTCCAAAGTGCCTTTTACTTCACTTCATACAACGATAGATTGTATTTAGTGAAAATACTAGGGAAATGATTACCGGGTAATTTATAACCGATCATATGGTGTCCCGAACCTAGTACCTTCACTAAAAACAATCTTTGTTTTATGTGATGTATTATACTTGATTCTTATGGAATTACAATCTTTCTGGGTAAAAAAATTTAACTAAATACATACATGCGTTATTATGAATTCATTGTAGAATACCGAGGTGCTTTAGATAGCCTTGCAAAGACGTACGGACAAAAAATACTAGACAAACTTAAAATGGTACCTGAACGAATTAATTCAGGTTATAAAGGTGATGCTGATGTTGGGAACGATTATGAAACAATCGCAGTTCGTACATTAGATCAATTGAATAGTGAGCATCGACTAGATCAGAATTTACCAGTAACTTCCAATCATAGCACAACAGAATATGAAAACTTAACTCCAGAAATTTATAACGAACACAAAGGTGCCATTGTAAACAGAATAATTGGAACATTAGCAGATTATGACCCTACTGAAAAGAAAGGATACACACAATATATTCTTAAATGGTTTCTTTCTGATAACTACCACGCATTTCCAAACGTAGAAGACGGCAAGTCTACATTACGTCAGTCATTATATGATTTTAAAAAAATGAAAGAAAGACTTCCAGAAAGATACAGAGATATTGCTCAATATACATCTGCAAAAAACTTTATGAACTCTGTTCAGTATTTCAAAGAAGAATACGGAAAGAAAGAAGAACTCCCTACAGGCGGCTATAAAAAGATTTACGAAAGTGAATTTGGAACAGCATATTGGCCAATGGACGAAGAAGCCGCATGTTACTTGGGACAAGGAACACAATGGTGTACAGCCGCAACATATAGTGACAACTATTTTGATCAATACAATGAGGTTGGCGGACTAATCATAATAAATCTTAAAGAACCAGTTGAATTAAGAAACATAACAGATGGCAATGGAACTGTTACAGAGAAAGGAATAGGAACATTTTTGAACGTCACTAAAGTACAAGCATATGTAAGACCAGATGAAGATGTAAGAAATATCTGGGAAGTGGAAGAAATAAGAAATCAA
>Ga0206125_10001283_pt1 | contig 29615 bp, 28 predicted proteins | sample Helgoland_Spring_4_FD_148598 | JGI IMG/M metagenome (GOLD analysis project Ga0206125, IMG submission 148598) | Pelagic subsurface seawater microbial communities from Kabeltonne, Helgoland, North Sea - Helgoland_Spring_Bloom_20160331_1 | ecosystem: Environmental > Aquatic > Marine > Epipelagic ... | reverse complement strand
CCTCATTGCAATCTGTGGAAGGGATGAATACCGTCTCTGTAGAAGAGTTTGAGTATTTTATTGCGATTGATGAAATGTTAACTCTTAATATCAATGAGAAAGATGGATATCTAGAAATAACAGCTATCAGTAAACTTCCTCAATTAGCAGCACAACTAGTTAAAAGTGTAGAAAATATTTTACAGAATCAAATCATCTCTATTAAAACCAAGTCTAGTTTAGAGTTACTAACTTATCTAGAAGAACAATATACTATAAAAAATAAACTGTTAATTGAAGCACAAGATAACTTAGCTAATTTTAAAGATAGAAATTTAAACATCTCTAGAAGTAGTTTTTCGAATTCGCAAACTCGTTTAGAGGCAGAACTTCAAATAGCCACTTCCGTATTTCAAAATGTAGTGACTCAGTTAGAGCAAGTAAAATTACAGGTAGCAAAAGACACCCCTGTGTTTTCTTTTTTGAAGCCTGTGGTGGTTCCAACAGAAAAATCTGAACCAAAACGTAGTTTGATTGTTGTTATTTGGCTGTTTTTCGGAGTGGTTGTTAGTATTGGGTATTTGTTAGCCAAAGAGCCTATGTTAGATATGATGAAACAAATTAAAAACAATCCATCATAAATGACAGCCTTAGATTCTAAGAAATGGTTTGTGGTCTATACCAAACCTAGAACTGAAATTAAAGTCTCTCAAAGACTGACGGTTTTAGGGATAGAAAATTACACGCCCACTAGAATGGAGGTTAGACAATGGTCTGATAGAAAAAAAAAGATACTAGTGCCCTTATTACCTTCTATGGTGCTTGTGAGTATCCATGAAAAGGAGGTAAACAAGGTATTTGAAGTTGCCGGAGTGGTTCGATATTTATTTGAAAACCAAAAACGAGCTGAGGTTTCTAATGAAGAAGTGTTGGCTATGAAATATTATTTAGATAACTCCTATCACTCAAATAAAAAAGAGTTAGCAGTAGGTGAAACTATAAAGGTTCCTTTGTTAGAAAAGGAAGCAACCGTGATCTCTGTGAAAGGAAAAAATTGTTTGGCTCAGTTAAAAAAACTAGGAGCTATTGTATCATTTCAACTGAATTAATCAGTTGTTTTTTTTGTTATGAATTTCCATTACTGTGAGTAGCGAGGGCGAAGCCGTGTTATAAATGAGGATTTAAAGTTTTTAAAAGGTACTTAAATTAAAAATAAATAAACGGACTACCGGTGGTAGTCGAGAAAAATATATAAATGAAAATCAAAAGAATTTTGTCTATAAAATGGTATTGGGAAAATTTATAAAATTAAAAAATGACTAAAGATAAAATAGCAATTATAGGTTTAGGATATGTAGGATTGCCATTGGCAAGGCTTTTTGCAACTAAATATCCAGTAGTTGGGTTTGATATTAATTCAAGTAGAGTAGCAGAGTTAATGTCTGGTGTTGATTCTACCTTAGAGGTGGATAACGAAACCTTACAATCTGTATTGGTTAGTGATTCTTCTAATTCTAATGGATTGTTTTGTACCAATCAAATAGATGAAATTAAGGATTGTAATTACTACATTATTACGGTACCAACACCTGTAGATAATAACAACAGACCCATTTTAACCCCACTTATTAAAGCTAGTGAAACCGTTGGTACAGTGTTAAAAAAAGGAGATATTGTTATTTATGAATCTACGGTGTATCCTGGGGCTACAGAAGAAGATTGTGTTCCTGTGCTAGAAAAAATTTCTGGATTTAAATTTAATAGAGATTTTTATGCAGGGTATTCACCAGAAAGAATTAATCCAGGTGATAAAGAGCATACTGTAGAAAAGATATTAAAAGTAACTTCAGGATCAACCCCTGAAATTGGAGAAAAGGTAAATGATTTATATAAATCTGTAATCATAGCGGGGACCCATTTGGCTCCCACTATTAAAGTTGCTGAAGCCTCTAAAGTAATAGAAAACTCTCAGCGTGACATTAATATTGCTTTTGTAAATGAATTATCCAAAATTTTTAACCTTTTAGATATCAATACTCATGATGTATTGGAGGCAGCTGGTACAAAATGGAATTTTTTACCTTTTAAACCAGGTTTAGTTGGTGGTCATTGTATTGGAGTAGATCCTTATTATTTGGCTCAAAAGGCTCAAGAGTACGGTTATCATCCTGAAATTATATTAGCTGGTCGACGTTTAAATGATGGAATGGCAAATTATATAGCATCCGAAATTGTGAAATGCATGATTGATAAAAACATAAATATAAATGGTTCCAAGGTACTTGTCTTGGGAATCACTTTTAAAGAAAACTGTCCAGATATAAGAAATACAAAAGTAGTAGAACTTATAAAAGCATTAAAAGATTATGGGACTAATATTATAATTCATGATCCATTGGCTGATAAAGATTCAGTAATGCACGAATATGGTTTAGAATCTTTAAAATTCATTCCTAATGAAAAGTTTGATGCGGTTGTTTTGGCTGTTTCACATAATCATTTTAAAGAGATTGATTTGAAATCAGTAAGAGCAAATAAATCTATCGTTTATGATGTTAAAGGTTTTTTAAATGATTACACTAAAACATTATAATGACATTTGAAAATTTTAATATTGGACAAGAAGTTATTATTGTAAAAGAATTAGTTTCGTTAGTTGAATTCTTCTTGATTAATGAAAATAAATGTAATATATGTGTTTCAGGAGGGTCATCACCATTAGAAATCCTAAAGTTATTTTCAAATGCAATTGATTTTGATGAGAGAATATGTTTTTTTTTAACAGATGAGAGAATTGTTGATACTAGAAGTATAAATTCAAATTATAACAATTTAATATTAAGCTTAGGTTTAACAAACAATAATATTAAATCCATGTTTGATAATAAATGTATTGTTAGCTCCATTAATGATTATGAATTATATATCAAGAAAAACCTTTGTAAAAAAGATAAAGCTTTAATAGATATACTAATTCTTGGATTTGGAAAAGACGGTCATATTGCTTCTATATTTGATAAAGAAAGTCATATAGAATATGAAAATGAGTATTTATTCTCATCGAAAAATTCAATCAATGGATTTAAGAGAATATCTTTAAAAATGGATTTACTTAAAACTGCAAAAAATACATTTTTAATTTCTTACGGACAAGATAAATATAATCTACTAAAAAATAATAATGATCAAAAACTTATTGTTAATCGTTATTTAAATGGTCAGAAAAATGTGAAGTGGTTTTATTCAATAATTGATAATGTATATTAATATGTATAAAAAATTAAAAAATATAATATTTGATTTTGATGGAGTAATTTTGGATTCTTTAGATGTTAAAACTAAAGCATTTGTCTCAATATATGAATCATACGGAAGTGATATCGCAGATAAAGTAAGGTCTTATCATATAAACAATGGTGGAGTATCAAGATATGAAAAATTTAAATTTTGGCATAAAAATTATTTAAACATTGAACTTAATGAGGATGAACTTAGTAGGTTAGCTAACAAGTTCTCAAATTTAGTAATTGACAAAGTTTTATTATCTAAAGAGGTTAAGGGATCAATAAATTTTATTAAAAATTATCATAAGAATTTTAATTTTTTTATTGTCAGTGGTACACCACATAATGAAATTAATAAAATAGCTGACAAGTTAAATATTTCAAAATATTTTAATGAAATATTAGGTTCACCAAAAAATAAAATTGAATGTTGTAATGTGCTAAAAGAAAAATATTTATTAGAGCCAGAAAGTACAATTTTTTTAGGTGATGCAATGAGTGATTTTAAAGCTGCTAGATATAATGAGTTTCATTTTGCACTACGTTTATCAGATTATAACTTAGAGATTTTTAAAGACTTTGAGGGTATTAAGTTTGATAACTTTAAATCTCTTAAATCTACATTGTGTTTTCCTAAATTTAAAGTTTTGGTAACCTCAACATCTTTTCAAGACACACCAGGAAATCATCACAAACTATTAAAAAAACAAGATTGGGTAATAGATTTTTTGAGGGGTCCTTTAGACGAAAATGAAATTTTTGATGTAATAGATCAATATGACGCTGTTATATGTGGGGACGATAAATATAGCTTTAAAGTAATCGAAAAAGGATTTAATTCAAAGCTCAAAGTTATTTCAAAATATGGAGTAGGTCTAGATAAAATTGATTTAAAAGCCGCAAATTCGTTCAATATACCAGTCACAAATTGTCCTGGAATTAATCAAAATTCTGTTGCTGAACATGTTTTTGCATTATTATTATCATTTGAAAAAAATATTCATACACAATTTAATTCTGTACAAAAATATTCATGGAAACGTGAAATAGGTAATGAAGTTTTTAACAAAACAATAGGAATTGTTGGATTTGGTGCTATTGGTAGAAGAGTTGCTGAAATTTCTAATGCATTTGGTTTGAGGGTATTAGTATTTGATCCTTACATAAAAATTGATGATAATTTTAATAAATTAAATTATTTATTTGTTGATGATTTAGATGATGTTTTATTAGAATCAGATTACATAACACTACACACACCATTAAATAGTGAAACGAATAATATGATTAATGACACGATAATAAACAGTCTTAATAAAAGACCAATTATTATAAATACTGCAAGATCTGGACTTGTAGATACTAAGTCAATAATTCATGGTATTAATTCAAAAAAAATCTCTGGATACTTATGCGATGTGTTAGATGAAGAGCCAATATCAGAAAATGAACTACTTGTTGGTGTTGATAAAGTTTTAATCACCCCTCACGTTGGCTCAAGAACTTATGAAAATGTTGAAAAACAAGCAGAAAAAGCAATAATTAATTTAGTAGAATTATTAGATTTTAAAATATGAATATAGCAGTAATAACAGCAAAAGGAAATAATTCTCAACTTGCAAACAAAAATTTAATTAAAATTTGTGGTAAGTCATTTATAGAGCATCAGTTTGAAGCAGCTAAAAATTGTAATTTAATAGACTTTGTTTATATTTCGAGTAATGATGTTAATATAATTTACGAATCTGAAAAGATTGGTCTATCGGTTATAAGAAGACCAGATGAGTTATCACAACCAGATACAAATCACGGAGATGTGATTACTCATATTGTTGAAGAACTCGAAAAAATACATGATGAAATTAATACTATAACGATTCTTTTAGGAAATACCTTGATGGTTACTCCTGATGATATACAAAATTGTATTACAAATGTTAATTCCTCCGATAAAGTCGATTCATCAATGACAGTATGGAAAGCTCAAGATGATCATCCTTTACGTTCAATGAAAATAAATGATAATGGATTTTTGGAATCTTACTTAAATGTTAAAAACGTTGATACAAACAGACAATCTTACGAAGATGTTTATTATTACGATCAAGGCCCATGGACTTTTAAAATGAAGTCATTTAAAAAATATCAAATTGAACGAAAAGGACCAGGGCCATGGTGGTGGATGGCAAAAAATTGTAAACCAGAAGTAAGATACTGGGTAACTGGTAGAGATATTCATGACAATATGGATGTTAGAATTTCTGAATTTTGGCAAAAAAATATAAAATAAATCCTATTATGAAAGTAATTATTAGCGGAGGTTCTGGTTATTTTGGCTCGGAACTAATCAAAGTATTTTTGAATAAAAATATACAAATACTGAATATTGATATACAGAATTCAGATCTCTCACATAAAAATTTAATTGAGATTAATAAGGACATTACAGATATTAACTTAAATGATCTTTCTAACTATGATGCTTCAACATTTATTCACCTTGCAGGTTTTGCTGATTTAAATTATGCCTATTCTAAGCCTCATGAAACTCTTAAGAATAATGTTGAATTGTCAATAAAAATGATTGAAATATGCTACAAGTTAAACATTAAAAATTTTATTTTTTCTAGCTCTATGTATGCTAATGGAACACATGGAGGCTTCTATGGTGTTTCTAAGAAATGTGCAGAGCTTTATCTTAATGAGTTTGCAATCCAAAAAAAAATAAACTTAAGTATTATTAGGGTAGGTAGTTTGTATGGGGGGAACTCTAAAGAAAGTAATGGGTTACACTCAATTATCAAAAAAGTTTTAAAAGGAGATAAAATTGAATATAATGGTAATGAGGACACTTTAAGAAACTATATTCATGTTAATGATGCCTCAAATTCAGTTTTTGAAATATTAAAGGAATTGAAATCAGGATCTTATAATCTTGTAGGTAGGGATCAATATAAAATTAAAGATGTTTTTTTAATTATTTCAGAGATCTTAGGAGTTAATTTTGAGATTGATTACAAAAATGTAAAAAACAATAAACACTATAATTATAGCGCGTATTCAGTTAATAAGTTTGATAGAACATTAGAAATAAAAAATCAAATTGATTTTGGCTCTGGTATTAAAGAGCTACATTATCATATAATAAATTCTAAAAACAAAATTCTGTAACAATATTTTATTAGCTGATATTTACAGTAATTTGTTTAAAAAACATACAGTAAAGAAAATATTATTCTAAAAATAAAAGATTTTTCAAAAGGATAAAAAAATGAAAGATAAAGATTATTTCGTTCATGAAACCTCCTATGTTGATGAGCCTTGCCAAATAGGGAAAGGTACCAAGATCTGGCATTTTTCGCATATCATGAAAAATTCCAAATTAGGTAAAAATTGTAACATTGGACAAAATGTGTTGATTTCACCTGATGTAAAACTCGGAAACAATGTTAAGGTTCAAAACAATGTATCCGTATACAAAGGTGTCATTTGTGAAGATGATGTTTTTTTAGGGCCTTCCATGGTTTTTACGAATGTTATCAATCCAAGAAGTGCAGTTAACAGAAGAAATGAATACATATATACAATTGTAAAGAAAGGAGCTAGTATTGGAGCCAATGCAACCATTGTTTGTGGAAATAATATTGGGAACTTTGCTTTTATTGGAGCAGGTACTGTTGTGACCAAAGAGATTCCAGATTATGCATTAGTTGTTGGGAACCCCTCAAAACAAATTGGTTGGGTTAGCGAATATGGTCATCGATTGAAGTTTAACGAAAACGGAATCGCCACTTGTCTTGAAAGTAATCAAGATTACTTGTTAGAAAAAAATAAAGTAAAAAGAATTAAATAGATGAAAAACTTTGCACTTATCGGAGCCTCTGGTTACATTGCACCAAGACATTTAAAAGCAATAAAAGATACAGATAGCAATTTATTAGCAGCACTTGATCCTTTTGATAGTGTAGGAATCATGGATAGTTATTTTCCTGATGCTACTTTTTTTATTGAACCAGAACGTTTTGATAGACACCTTGAAAAACTCAAATACGATAAAAATATCGAATTAGATTATATTAGTATTTGTACTCCAAATTACTTACATGATGCTCATATTAGAATGGCCTTAAGAAGAAGTGCTGATGCAATTTGTGAGAAACCTCTGGTTTTAAATCCTTGGAATTTAGATGCACTCCAAAAAATGGAGAAAGAATCTGGACAACGTGTTTGGAATATACTTCAATTAAGAGTTCATCAAAGTATTATCGATTTGAAGAAAAAAGTTGATGCTGCTCCTAAGGATAAAATTTTTGATATTGATTTAACTTATCTAACTTCTAGGGGAAATTGGTATTATACATCTTGGAAAGGAAATCACAGTAAATCTGGAGGGATAGCTACCAATATTGGCGTTCATTTTTATGATATGCTTTCTTGGATTTTTGGAGGTGTTAAAAAAAATATAGTTCATATTCAAACGCATGATAGAGCCTCTGGTTATTTGGAATTTGAAAGAGCAAGAGTACGTTGGTTTCTATCGATAAATTATGATATTTTACCACAAGAAATTAAAGCGAAAGGACAAAGAACATTCAGATCTATTACTATTGAAGGAGAGGAGTTAGAATTTAGTGGAGGTTTTACAGACTTGCATACTAGAGTTTATGAGGGGATTCTAGAAGGAAATGGATATGGGCTTGAAGATGCTAGACAGGCTATTGAAATTGTTCATACTATACGAAATTCTGAGTTATTAGGATTGAAAGGGGATTATCATCCTCTTGCAAATAAAAAATTAAAATCTCATCCCTTTAAAAATTAAAAGATGAAAAAAAATCCATTCATAAACATTGGTGGTAGAAAAGTAGGATTAGATTTCCCGCCATTAGTCATTGCCGAGATTGGAATTAATCACTCAGGGTCTCTTAAAATAGCCAAAGAAATGGTAGATTCTGCATTCATTTCTGGAGTTGAGGTAATAAAGCACCAAACTCATATAGTAGAAGATGAGATGAGTTCTGAGGCTAAAAATGTTATTCCAGGAAATGCCGACATATCCATATATCAAATAATGGATAATTGTGCTCTTAATGAAAAAGAAGAAATTGAGCTGAAAAATTATGTAGAAGAAAAAGGTATGATATTTATTTCTACTCCTTTTTCAAGAGCAGCTGTAGATAGATTAAACAGAATGAACGTATCTGCCTATAAAGTCGGTAGTGGTGAATGTAACAATTACCCATTGTTGGAACACATTGCGAACTTTAGAAAACCCGTGATACTAAGTACTGGAATGAATGACATCAAATCCGTAAAAAAAGCTGTTTCCATTTTTAATAAATATAATGTTCCTTTAGCGTTGCTTCATACAACAAATTTATATCCAACTCCCCCAAGATTAGTTAGATATGGTGGCATGTTGGAACTTAACCAAGCTTTTCCAGATAAAGTTTTTGGTCTTAGTGACCATACTTTAAATAACAATGCTTGTCTTGGTGCTGTAGCACTTGGAGCTTCTATTTTAGAAAGACACTTTACCGATCATAAGAAAAGGAAAGGTCCTGATATAATATGTAGTATGGATGAGACTGAATGTAAAGATCTTATTAATTCATCAATAGAAATAGCAAAAATGAGAGGTGGTTCAAAAAAAGCTGCTATTGAAGAAAAAATTACAATAGATTTTGCTTTTGCCACAGTTTGTTCCATTAAAAACATAAAAAAAGGAGACATACTTACTAAAGATAATATTTGGGTAAAAAGACCTGGAACAGGAGAAATAAAAGCAGAGTTTTTTGACTCTATTATTGGGAAAAAATCCTTGAAAAACATAATTAAAGATCAACAGTTAAAATGGTCAGATTTTAAATAGTTTATTAATGAAAAAAATTGTTTTTTTAACAGGAACTCGTGCTGATTACGGGAAAATTAAATCTTTAATAGCCATTACTCAAAGTTCTAATGATTTTGATGTACATATTTTTGCAACAGGAATGCACTTAAATAAGCTCTACGGGTATACAGTTACAGAAATTGAAAAAAATGGATTTAAAAATATATTTAAATTCAAAAATCACGATTCAGTAAAACATATGGACAGGAACCTGTCAAATACAATCGATGGGTTTTCAAAGTATATTTCAAAAATTAATCCTGATCTAGTAATAGTACATGGTGATAGAGTCGAGGCATTAGCAGGTGCTATTGTAGGAAGTATAAATAATATACTAGTAGCTCATATTGAAGGAGGTGAAGTCTCAGGGACAATTGATGAAATGATAAGACATTCAGTTTCAAAAATGTCTCACATCCATTTAGTGTCTAATAATTCAGCTAAAAAGAGATTAGTTCAGTTAGGGGAAGAAAAAAAACACATTTATAATATCGGCTCTCCAGACCTTGACCTTATGAAAAATGAAAATTTACCGAATTTAGATAATGTTAAAGAATATTATAATATTGATTTTGATAAATATTCTATAGCAATGTTTCATCCAATTACAACAGAATATGAAAATGTTACTAATGTAATAAAACAATTTGTAGATGCTTTAATAGAAAGTAAATTAAACTACATTTTAATTTATCCTAATAACGATCTTGGAACTGAAGAAATTTTAAATGAATACAAAAGATTAAATGATAATAAAAATTTCAAGATTTTTCCTTCTCTAAGGTTTGAATATTTTCTAAAATTATTGCAAAATTCCGATTTTATAATTGGTAATTCTAGTGCTGGAATCAGAGAAGCACCTTATTACAATATTCCAACAATAGATATTGGTTCTAGACAAAATAATAGAGACAAATTTGATTCAATTTATAATTGTAGTTATTCTAAAAAATCAATTTTAAAACATATATGTTTAACTTTAGATAATAAAATTACTAATAAAATTTCTAAAAGTAATTTTGGTGATGGAAACAGTAATATTCTTTTTGAAAAACTTTTAAAAACTAAAAGATTTTGGAATACACCAAGACAAAAATATTTTAATGAGTTATAAACAAAAACGATAAATTCATGAAATACATAGTTATTATTCCAGCTAGGGGAGGTTCAAAAAGATTAAAAAATAAAAACATATTATTATTAAACAACCTCCCGCTAATTGCTCATTCGATTTTGTATGCAAACAAATTTGATTTTTTAAAAAAAAAAGATATTTGGGTTAATACAGATGATAACACTATAGAAAACATCTCCAACAATTATGAATGTGCTGTATACAGAAGACCTGATTTTTTAGGTACAGATAAGATTAAAACATCATCTGTTCTCAAAGAACAAGTGGAGAGTATGTTATTGAAAGGGATAAATTTTGATGCAGTGATCCTACTCCAGCCAACAAATCCATTCAGAACAAAAGATTTACTTATAAATTGTATCAAAACCTTTGAAGCTTCTAAGAGATCTAGTTTAGCAACTTTTTCGTCATTGACTAAAAAGATAGGAAAATTTGAAAACAACTCCTTTTACCCCATAAATTATAAACCAGGAGATAGATCTCAAGATCTTGAAAAATTTATATTTGAAAATGGATTAATATATATATCGAAGGTAGAATGTATTCTAAATGATGAAATAATTTCTAAAGATGTTTACCCTTTTATTTTTGATCACGAATTTTCGAATGTTGATATAGATACAAAAGAAGATTTTATTCATGCAAAAAAAATTTTAAAAAATATAAATAATGTTTAAAAATATTTATCAAAACAAAAAAGTGATCATTACTGGGCACACAGGTTTTAAAGGGAGTTGGCTAACTTCTTGGTTATTGAAATTAGGTGCAAATATTGTAGGTGTTTCAAATTCTATTCCATCCAAACCCTCAATGTATGAAGTTTTAAAACTTGAAAAAAAAATAAAAAACTATAATTTAGACATTAGAAATCTTGATTTACTAAAAAATATTTTAAAAGAAGAAAAACCTGATTTTGTCTTTCATTTAGCTGCTCAACCCATAGTTTCACTTTCATATGAAGCACCTTTAGAAACAATTACTTCCAATGTTATAGGAACAGCAAATATCTTAGAATCGTTAAGAGTTTTAAAGAATGATTGTACTGCTATAATAATTACCAGTGATAAAGCTTATGATAATATTGAACAAGTTTGGGGTTATAAAGAAAATGATAAAATGGGAGGAAAAGATGTTTATAGCGGTAGTAAGGGAGCTGCGGAATTAATCATTAAATCTTATTTTTACTCATTTTTTAAAAATGATTATCCCAATATTAAGTTAGGTATAGGAAGAGCTGGAAATGTTATTGGTGGGGGTGATTGGGCTAAAGACAGAATTATTGTTGATTGTATGAAAGCTTGGAGTATTAATCAAAAAGTTGAGATTAGAAGTCCTAATGCTACTAGACCATGGCAGCATGTTCTGGAACCTTTAAGTGGATATTTACAGCTTGGAGCAGAATTGTTTTTAAGTCAAAATTTAAATGGTTTTTCTTTTAATTTCGGTCCAAAAGATGACGAAAATAAAACAGTTAGAGAAATCATTGAAGATTTAATGATATATTGGAAAGACCATTCTAAATTAATTGGGTTTGAAGTAACAGACAATATTCCGTTTCATGAAGCGGGTTTGTTAAAATTAAACTGTGATAAAGCTTTATTTTATTTGAAGTGGTTGGCAACACTGAATTACGATCGTACTATAGATTTTACTAGTAATTGGTATTTTAATTATTATAATTCAACTAATAACATGTTCGATTATACAATATCACAAATAAATAATTACGAGAAATTTGCCTTTAATTTAAATAGAAAATGGACGGAGTAAAATTAGTCAAGCAAAGAATAATTGGAAATTCCAAAGGGAATATTTATCATTTTATAAAAAATAATGATAATGAATTTAATAAATTTGGGGAATGCTATTTTTCATTTGTTAATAATTCAGAAATTAAAGGTTGGAAAAAGCATAATAAGATGATTTTAAATATAGTAGTTCCATTAGGTAAAATAAAATTTGTTATTTATAATTCTGAAACTAAAGAAAATTTTGAAGTCACTTTATCTAGCGAAAATTATCAAAGACTTACAGTATTTCCTGGTTTATGGGTTGCATTTAAAGGGCTCAGTGAACTAAATATGTTAGTTAATCTAGCATCTATAGAACATGATCCGAATGAATCTGAAAATATCGAATTGTTTAAAATTAACTATAATTGGTAAACAAACTCAAGTATCCAATAGGATTTTATTTAGCATCTATAATAATTATTTTGTACACATGGAGATTAGTTCCTTTCGGAAATTTTTTCAATGTATTTCTGTTTATTTCATTAATTATAGGATTAAAAAATAATTTTTTTAAATTTTTAAAATTGCGTAAAATCCCAGTATGGTTGTTTTACATTTTATTAGGTATATTAATTTCTATCATATTCAATGTATATTCAATTGGTTCTTTTTCTGCTCTTTACAAATCTAATTCAGAGTATACATCTTTAAGATATAAAAGTATTATTGAAGGAATTGGACTTTTCATTATTTTAATAATTAATATTAATTCAAAAAAAGGTTTTGAAAAATTTATAAAAATATTTACACATTTTGGAATATTTACTTTAATAATTTGGATTCTTGGTATATCTGAACCTTTAATTAATATCCTTGGTTTTGAAAGATATGATGAATTATTTCAACTAACAACAAGTAATTACTCCATGACTAGGGAAACTTTTGAAACTCTAGATGAAAATACCTTTGGTTCTATTTGTTGCTTGTTATTCTTATTTTGCTCACATTTTATTCTTTTTTCAAAAAAAAAAATTATTTATATTATTGGAGCTTTATTAATATTATACTCTATTTTTTTAACAGTTTCAAGAACCATTTCCATCAGATTAATTTTTCAAACATTAATTTATTTGTCTTTTACAGGAAATCTTAAAATAAAAAATATTATTGTTTTTTTTATTGTATCCCTCCCATTTATTTTCATTTTTTACATTAACAATCCTCTTGAAATTATATTGTATAGATTTACAGAAAGCTTTTATAATATAATTGAATGGCGTGAGACAGGTATCTTAACTTCAAGAGATAGTTTCCAGTATAGATTAGTTAGATCTTTATTAGGTGTGCCAGAGACTTTTTCAGGATGGATATTTGGTTCAGGAGGAGTTCAAACTGCTAGATTCGGTAAAAGTGCTGACCATATCGAATATACTAATTGGTTGTGGCAGTATGGTTTAATAACTTTCATTCCATTAATCTTATTTCTATTAAGTATAATTAAAAAATCGCTAACTATAATTAACAGAAAAAACTCAAAAGAAATTAAATCTATATTGGCTTCAAACATGGCTATTATTTCAGGGATGATGATTTCTATGATAGCTAACCCTCAATTTTATTATTTATGGATAACATTATCTATTACATCATTGACAATATATATTTACGATGAAAAAAAATCAATCACTTAAAAATATTATTTTCCTAATTGAAACTCCTCTATCAGAAAGGGATATTATTAGATTTGGTATTAAAGCATACCTAGATTATGGTTTTGAATGCTTTATATATGATTTTACTTCTATTTATAATAGATCCTATCTAAGTTATAAAAATTCAGATGATTTAATGCTAGATAAAACTGTAATAATTTCAAATGAGATTGATTTAATTAAAAACATTAATAAAATTTCGAAAAACTCAATTATAATATCTCATATTTTCCCAAATAATAAAAATAGAACCTTATTTGATATTCTTGACGGTAATTCTCTAGTATATGGATATGTTATTAATGGTTTAATTCCTTTTTCTTTAAAATCAGAACCTAAATATTTAAATTATTTAATTTCCACTTTAAAAAAACCTCAAAAAATATTTAAAGTAACAAAAAATTTAGTTTTATATAAATCAATTAAGTATATGCATAACCCTTCATTTATAATGTATGCAGGACTCAAAGCTAAAGATTATTATAGATTTAAACCCACACTTCATACTAAACTTATAAAATGTAATAGTTTTGATTATGATAATTATCTAGATCTTGAAGAAAAAAATGAATCGAGAGTTATTTCAGAAGATTATATAGTTTTCCTAGACGAATACGTTCCTTATCATCCTGATAATTTAATAAATAATATTCAACCTAATTGTAACCCTGAAACCTATTACATTTATTTAAATAATTATTTTAATAAAATAGAAAAAGAATTTAACACAAGTATAATAATTGCTGCTCATCCAAGATCTGAATATAAAAAGATTGGAAATAAATTTGATGGAAGAAAAATCATCATTAATAAAACTAATAATCTAGTGAAATTTTCAAAGTTCGTTATAGCACACTCTAGTACTTCATTAAGCTACGCTGCCTTATACGGTAAGTATATTAATATTATTTATTCAAGTGATTATTCTAAACATTTTAAAAACGTTATTTCATTGATTTCAAATGAATTAAAAATAAATCCTATAGAAATTTCAAAATTTTATAAAACAAATATAAATACTGAAATCAAAGATGTATTTTTTTCATTTACAAAAAATAATAATGATCAATATATATCCAATTATATTAGAGAAAATGAAACACCTAAAATCAAAACCGCAAATATTTTTATAAATTTTTTAAAAAATAATGAAATCTAACAAAGACTCATTAAAAATAAGATATTTTTTTAAACTACTTACTAATATAGTGGGTATTCCGATAGGATTAGTAACTGAGAGTATTATTCCAAGAGCATTAGGCACTAAACTTTACGGTGACTTTAGTTTTATTACAGGTTTTTTCCAAAGTTTAATTTCGTTTATCGATTTGGGTTCTTCCAGTGCATTTTATGATAAATTATCTAAAAGACCTAATGAGAAGCTCTTAAGAAAGTTTTATTGGAAATTAGTTTCATTAATTACTGTAATTTCTTCCACTGCAATTTTATTTTTGATTTATTCTGGATTTAGTTCTACTATATGGCCAAATCAATTACCAAAATATATTATAATGGGTCTTATATTTGGTTTACTTTATTGGTATTCTCAAATTATTTTAAAAACGGTTGATGCTTACGCTTTGTCTAAACAAGGCGAGATAATTAGAATAAGTCAAAAATTTCTTAGATTATTTCTTATTATTCCTATGTATTTTTTTGATTTTTTTACCTTAGGAATGTTTTTTATATATAATTACATAATAATTATTTTTAGTATCATTGGATGGATAATTATATTGAATAAAGAGGGTATTAGTATATTACCTAAGGTTAAATTATCTAAAAATAATTTGTCAATTTATTACAATGAATTTTATATATATTGTCTTCCTTTAATTGCATATTCATCTATAGGATTGATTACAGGAATTTTTGATAGATGGATTTTGCAAATATCTTCTGGTAGTATCGAACAAAGTTTTTATGGAATTTCTTTTCAAATAGCTTCCGTATGTATTGTTTTTTCAAGTGCAATGACACCTTTGATATTTAGAGAGTTTTCAGTTGAGATTAAAAATCAAAATTTCTTAAAAATAAGAAAAATATTCAAAAAATACATACCTATGTTGTATTCGATAGCTGCATATTTTGGTGTTTTTATTGCTATCAATTCACAAACAGTTGGTTCTATAATTGGAGGCCCTGAATTTAAAGATGCATATTTGTGTATTGCAATTATGGCTTTTTACGCTATTCATCAAACCTATGGACAATTAAGTAGTACATTGTATTATTCATCCGAACGTACTTCTATGTATAAAAATATTGGTGGTTCAATTTTGATTCTTGGTATGCCTTGTTCATTTTTTTTTATTTCGTCAGGGACCTACGGTTTGAACCTTGGCGCAACAGGTTTAGCCTTGAAAATGATTATTATTCAATTAATTCAAGTAAATATTTTGTTATATTATAATATTAAATTTATTAATGAGAAATTTTCATATTTTATTATTCATCAAATTTTGAGTGTTTTATTTTTTTTAAGTATTGGATTATTCTCTAATTTCTTAATTTCTATTTTTTTTCAAAATCAAATATTATCATTTATTATATCGGGAGTAATTTATTCCCTTCTAGTAATTATTTTTACATATATTTTTCCGTATATTTTTTCATTAACTCGTGATGATTTAAAATTGTATATTAATAAATATTTTAGATTAAAATGATTTTAGATTTAAACAACTTATCAATTAATCAACTGAATAAATTCAAAAAATTATCAATTGATATTCAGTTAGATTTTAACAATTTAATTAATCAAATACAAGAAAATAATAAAGGCTTAGTTTATATGCTTACAAATGTTTGCTCCAGAAACAATTATCAAAGTGACTTATATTTAAATTGTGTTAAGGCCTTATTTATTGATCAAGAAATAAAAAATAATACAAAAATTAGCAAAGTTATAGTTTACAATAAAACTTTATATTTTCATTTAAAAAAATCTATTTCTCATATTTTAATAAGCTATAAGAAAAACAAAAAAGATATTGAAACTAATTTTTTCTTTAAACCATACTTTAATTTAATTAAAATATTTAGAAATGTAATTATTTTACTTTTTACAAAAAACTCTAAAAGAAATAAGAAAATCATCAATTCTAAATATGTATATATTATTGACACTTTTTTTATTAAGAATACTATCTCCAATAAAAAATACATTGATCGTTATTACAATAATTTACTGAGTTTTTGTTCGGAAAGCACTAAAGAAAAAATATTTTTCTGCCCCACTATTATTCCTAAATTTAATTCTAAAATACTTACCAATATTCAAAATAAATCAGTTGAAAATATCATTTATAAACATGATTTTCTTCAATTAACGGATTATTTAAAATCACTTTCTCAAATTTTCAAGCAAAATTTAAAAGGAAATAATTTTTTTTTAAGAAATATTGATGTTTCTGAATTAATTTCACGAACCCATAGACTTAATAAATATAATTATATTACATATGATGCACTTTTGAATTATCATTTTGTTAATAGGCTTCAAAAAACAAATATAATTGTTAAAACATTTATTGATTGGAATGAAAATCAGTCTATTGATAAAGGTTTAATTAAAGGGTTCCGTGATTTTTACCCCACTACAAAAATAAAATCATATCAAGGTATGATTTTGTCATATGATTTTAATTTTCATTTATGTCCAACAGATAAAGAAATTGATAACGGAGTTATTGCTGACGAGATTATTGTTATTGGAAAAAAATTAATAAGTAAATTAAAAAAGTTTTCATCTAATATTAGTGTTTCAAGCGGTCCAGCTTTTAGATTCCAGGGCTTGTTTAATTTGAAACACGATCTGATTCAAAATCAAAACATTTTAGTTATTCTCCCTATTGAAATTGATGAGACTATTAAAATTATAAATTTACTAGATAAAATAGTTTTAGAATTATCGCTCAAACCAAATCAAATTAAATTCAAACTGCATCCAACAAATGATTTATTTATGATAAGTGACAAAATATTATCACGCCAAAACTACGAATTTGTTGATGGTAATTTATCTTCAATTATTTCCTCCTATTCTTTAATTATCGGTAACTCTTCAAGTGCTCTAATGGAATCTTTATTGTATGCTGTTCCTGTTGTAGTTTTGCCAAGCTTTTCTGGCTTGTCTCATAATCCTATCCCTACTGAAATTGATAATAAAATATGGAGTCTTTGTGAAAATGAATATGACATACATCAATCAATAAATCGTTTCTTGAATATGAATTTATCTGATAAATTAAAATTAAAAAAAATCTCAAAACAAATCAAAATTGATTATTTTGCAGAACCTACTACTAATAATGTAAACTTTTTTTTAAATGATTAGATTATCTAAATCTATTGTTGGCTATAAAGAATCTGAAGCTGTTCATAAAGTCATTAATGAATCAGGCTATCTAGGTATGGGAGCTGAAGTTTCTGAATTTGAAATCGAGTTAGAATTATTTATTGGTAATCCAAAATTTAAGTGTGTTTGCGTAAGTTCTGGAACTGCTGCTTTACACTTAGCTTTGGAGGCTATAACTAACTATGGAGATGAAGTTTTAGTGCCTTCTTTAACTTATGTTGCCTCTTACCAGGCTATTACAGCAGCAGGTTGTATTCCTGTTTCATGTGATGTAGATAAAAACACATTATTAATAGATTTAGAAGATGCAAAGAACAGAATTACTTCAAAAACTAAAGTAATCATGCCTGTCCATTACGCAAGTAATACCTCAAATCTTAATGATGTTTATTCTTTTGCGAAAAAAAATAACTTGAGAATTGTTGAAGATGCTGCACATGCATTTGGTTGTATTGAAAATAAAATACAAATAGGAGCTCAGGGAGATATAATATGTTTTAGTTTTGATGGTATTAAAAATATTACTTCTGGAGAGGGTGGTGCTATTTTTACAAACGATATCAATGTTTTAAATAAATGTAAAGACAATAGATTATTAGGGGTTATAAAAGATACAGAAGCAAGATTTAAAGGGGAAAGAAGTTGGGAGTTTGATGTCACATCACAAGGATATAGATATCATATGAGTAACATTTTTGCAGCAATTGGTAGAGTTCAATTAAAAAGATTTATTTCGGAATCCTTTGGGACAAAAAGAAAAGATTTAGCTACAACCTATGTAGATCTTTTAAAGAACAATAAAAACATCAGACTTATTAATATAGATTATAAAATTTCTGTACCACATATATTTCCAATATTGGTTAATAATGAACTTAGGCATATTTTAATTAGTGATTTAAAAAAACAAAATATCCAATATGGATTACATTATAAACCAAATCATTTGTTAACTAAATATAAAGAAAAATATAGTTTGCCAATCTGTGAGACTTATTATGATGAACTCCTAACACTTCCTTTACATCCTGATTTAAAAATTTCAGATGTTGAATTAATATGTAAGATTTTAAATAAATATAAATAGATCAAATTAATTATGAATAATAAAAATGAGGTAGTAATACTATGTGGTGGAATGGGTTCTAGACTCGCTGAAGAAACAACAATTAGACCCAAGCCAATGGTTGAAATTGGAGGTTTACCAATTTTGGTTCACATAATGAAGCATTACAGTAATCATGGATATAATAAATTTATCCTTGCTCTTGGATATAAATCTGACTACATAAAACAATACTTCTATAACTATAAAATTAGCCGTTGTGATTTCACTACTACATTAAACCCAAACTCAAAAATTAAATATCATAATAACAATAATAATCCAGATATTGATTGGGAAATCACTTGTGTGGATACTGGTCTAAACACCCTAAAAGGGGCAAGAATTAAAAGACTAGAAAAATATATAAAATCAGAAAATTTTTTACTCACTTATGGAGATGGTGTTTCTAATGTTGATATATCTAAATCAATGCAGTTCCATTTAAATCACAATAAAATAGGAACCGTTACAGCTGTAAGGCCCCCCTCAAGGTTCGGTGAAATGACAATTGAGGGAGACACTGTTAAAGTTTTTGATGAAAAATCCCAGATGAAATCTGGCCTTATTAATGGTGGATTCTTTATTTTAAATAAAAAAATAATGAATTATTTAAAGGTTGATGAAGATTGTGATTTCGAATTTGGACCTCTTCAAAAAGTTGCTAATGTAGGTGAATTAAAATCCTATATTCATGACGGTTTCTGGCAATGTATGGATAATGTTAGAGAAAGAGATTATTTGAATAAATTAATTGATGAAGGTAAAGCACCTTGGATAACTAATTAAATTATAATTTTGAAAAATGAACCATTAATATCTGTTATAATTAACTGTTATAACAGTGAAACTTTTTTAAGCGAAGCAATTAATTCAGTTTTATTACAAACTTACAATAATTTAGAATTAATATTTTGGGACAATCAATCTACAGATAATAGTTCTAAAATAATCAAATCTTTCAATGATGCGAGAATTAAATATTTTAGGTCTGATAATTTCACAAGTCTATATGAGGCTAGAAACCTAGCTCTAGAAAAGTGTTCTGGTGAATTTATTACATTTTTAGATTCTGATGATATCTGGGTTAATGATAAATTAGAGAAACAATATAATTTATATTTAGATACTAAATCACTTATTATTTATGGTAAATATGATACAATTGATAAAAATGGAATAGTTACAAAAAATGCTAATGATGAGCTTTATTCAGGAATAATAACTAATAAACTGTTGAGAAAAAATCCCATTTCAATTGGAGCAGTTTTTATACATAAATCTATTTTTTGTGACTATAGTTTTAATAAAAATTATAATTTAATCGGTGATTTTGATTTATGGTTTCGCTTATCTAAAAATTTTGATTTTTCTTTTGTTGATTCAATTGTAGAACATTCTAGAGATCATGATAATAATACATCAAAAATTCTTTTAAAAGGTTGGAGTAAAGAAAGAAGGATTTTTTATTTATCTAATTTAAGTTTGAAAAATATTTTTAATCCATTTTTTTTGAAATTTATGATTAAGACAGAAATTAATTTCCTGTAACTAATCCTTAATGATTTATTACTATAATTACGCCAGAACTGCTTTAAAAATTGGTTTGATTTATTTAAATATTAAACCCAATGACACTATATTAATTCCTGAATATATATGTGAAGCTTTTATTCAGCCCATAAATGATTTAGGTATAAAAATCAAGTACTTTCAGCTTGATAATGAATTAAACCCTATTTGGAAAAATATAATTGATTTAACGGATTCTAACGTTAAATGCATAGTAATGTTAAATTATTTTGGCATAAAACAGAATTCTTTTGATTTTAAAAAATATTGTAAATCATACAATATTTACTTGATTGAAGATAATGCTCACACATATTTTTGCAACACATTAAATGGTGATATCGGTAACATTGGTGATATTTCTATTTTTTCACCAAGAAAACTACTAGGTTTAAAGTACGGTGGTGTTTTAAAAATTAATAATAAAAATAAATCAAAACTAGAAATTTTGGATGTTTCAAATTCAAATGTCAAAAGAAAAAATCTATTAATACAATCTTTAAAGGAAAAAGTTAAATTTTTTATTAAACGAAGACCTAAGTATGAAAACCCTAATGAATTTGAGGAAGATTATATAAAACATTTAAAATTAAATCAAAGTGGAATTAAACTTATTAATCAAGTCGATTGGACTACATTTAAAGATTCAAGAATTAATAAATATAATTTATGGTCAGATTTTGTTAGTAAAAACAATTTAATCCCGTTTTTTAAAGATTATAGTTTAGATACAATTCCTTTGTTTTTTGTAGCTAGATGTAAAGATGAAAATGAACTGATTCGTTGGTTAAAATGGGGTTGGAAAAATGAAATTAAACTAACTACTTGGCCTACCCTTCCCTCAGATTTAAGGAATAATAAAAGAATTATTAGTTTATGGAATACTTTAATTTGTTTTCCTTTAGATATTTCAAAAAGAAAAATTAAAAAATTAAAATTTACTTTCTAAAATGAATATTAAATTATACGATGAATTTAATGAAGAACTAATTACCAGGTGGTCTCTATTTCAGAAAAATTCTAGTTTTACAGTTTTTCAAACTGTTGAGTGGCTTCAAGTTTGGTGGAAAACATTCAAAGGCACTAATATTAAGCTCCAAATAGTTATTATTGAGAATGATTCAAAAACTATAATAATTTTACCGTTAATGATTTCCGATACAAGTTTAGGTCTAAAAAAGTTATCTTTTTTAGGTCAATCACATAATGACTATAATGCACCCTTATTATCAAATAATTTTTACTCATACAATATTGAATTTAAATACATATGGAAAAAAATCACAAATTCTTTATCAAATTATGATTTCATTCATTTTACAAAACAACCCGAGTTAATTAATAATATTTCTAATCCTATGTTAACGATTGGTAAATTTTATTTTCATCTAAAAAGTTTTCATATTGATATTGAAGATAATTGGGATGTGTTTTATTCAAAAATAAAATCTAAAGTTAGATTAGATTCTCAAAGACAGATTAAAAAATTAAACAAATTGGGTAATTTAGAATATCTTGTTGCTTCTTCTGATGCTGATAAATTAACTATCACTAAGAAAATGATTGAACAAAAGTCCAGACGCTATAATGACACAGGAGTTAAAAATATATTTAATGATAGACTAAACAATGACTTTTACCTTAATTTATCAAAGTCTAAATATCTCAACCAATTTATTCATATTTCAGCACTTTTATTAGATAATCAAATTATTGCAACTCACCTAGGTTTGCAAAATAAAGGCACCTATTATTATTTAATGCCAACATTTGAATCTGGAGATTGGAAAAAATTTTCATCTAGTAGAATATTATTAGAATTTCTTCTTAAACAGAGTATGGATAACAAGGATAATATATTCGATTTTACAGTTGGAGGTGAAAGCTATAAAAAAACTTGGTGCAATTCTAACCTAAATCATTATCAAAATATTGATTTTTCTTCTTTTAAGGGTTTTTTTTATTATAGTTTTTTATTACTTAAAATTAAAATAAAAGCTAACAATAAATTAAATTTATTAACTGAAAATATACTTAGTTTTTTTAATATTAAACTATGATTTTATATTATTTCAAATTATCAATAAGTAATATTATTGTACTTATTAGTAAGTTTAAACTTACTGGATATTTACTTCCTTCATTCAAGGGGGATGCATTAGTTATTTGTTACCATAGAGTTATGCCAAATTCCTTTTTTAATAATAGGAGTCCATTAAATGCTTTAGCAGTTTCTACTGTAAATTTTGAAAAACATATCAAGTTTTTAAGTGTTTACCATAATGTTGTCCCTATAGATGAGCTTTATACTACAAAAAAAAAATTTCCTGTAGTCATCACATTCGATGACGGGTATTTGGATAATTTAACCTATGCTCTTCCTATATTAGAAAAATATAATATGCCAGCAACTATATATATTACGACAAACTTTCCAGAGGGTAATGGATTTATGTGGTGGTATTCTTTATGGGATTATATAAAATCTGTTTCTTCAATTGATTTTACTTATGATAATCAAGTTTTTAATTTTAAGACAAAAATTTATCATACAAAAGTTATGGCTTTCAAAAAGATTAGAAATTATATTTTATCTATCAATTCTTATGAAGTCTTTGATTTTATAAATTCTTTAACCAAAGGTTCCTTTAGGGATTATAATTCTTTATGTTTGAATTGGCAACAAATTAATAGATTAAACGCTCATCCATTAATTACAATTGGAGCTCATACTCAAAGCCACCCCAATCTTTCATCTATTACTTCAGATGAAGTTTATAAAGAACTTATAAGTAGTAAAAGACTTATTGAGAGTAAATTAAATCGTTCTGTAGATCATTTTGCATATCCATATGGCACTATACGTGAGTGTCAAGATAGAGAACATTTAATTTCATCTGAGATAGGATTTGAAACGGCTGTAACTACGTACAATAAGGTTTTTCATAGAAATAAAAATTCAAAATTTATTATCCCAAGAGTTGTTATATTAAACACGGGCTTAAATACTTTGAAAAACCAAATTCTTGGATTCGATACTTTTATTAAGAGATTATTTAATTCTACATGATAAATATTTTACACACATATATAGATTTAAAGCCTGGTGGTGCTTGTAAAGTAATGATAAATATGGCTAACATAATGTCTAACGATGGACATAATGTTAGTATTATTTCTAATAAAGGCGAATTTCAAATACATATTGATGAAAAAATTAACTTTACATGTTTTAATTTAAGACGTAAAAATAATTTCATTATAAAATTAATTTTTTATTTAATAGCTTTTATTACATATTTTAAATTTATTAAAAAAAATAATATTAATATTATTATAAATCATCACAGATATTTATCTCCAATCTTGTTCTTAATTAGTTTTTTTTTAGATTTTAAAATTATTCATGTAGCTCATGCTACATCTCATCCCATGCCTTTTTTAAAATCAAAACTATTAGGAAATAAGATTTGGGCAGTATCTGAAACTGTGAAAAATCACTTTATTAAATATTTTAAAATTAACCCAATTGATATTGATATTATAACTAACTGCATAGATGAAATTAAATTAATAAGCAATAGTGAAATTAATAAAATTAAGAAACAAGAAAACATACAGGAAAAGAGTATTATTACTTGTGTAGCTCATTATAGAGAATTAAAACGACAAGATTTTTTAATTGATGCATTTAAATTAGTTCTTAAATCAAATTCAAATAGTATTTTAATTTTATACGGTTTTGGTCCAACTGAATTTATTTTAAAACAAAAAGTTTTTCAAGCTAATTTAGTTAACAAGGTATTATTTATTCATAAAAAATATAGTGTCGAAGAAATTATTAATATAAGTGATATTATTGTTCTACCATCAAAAAGAGAAGGACTAGGGCTTTCGTTATTAGAGGGTCTTTCATTAGGTAAGCCAATAATTGGAACTGCTAAAACTGGAATGCAGGATGTTATTACACATGGTTATAATGGATTTTTATTTAGTCCAAATTCTATATCATCTCTCGCTAGTTTTATTAATTTAATTCTTTCTGACGAAAAGCTTTACAAAGAAATGAGTATTAACGCTAAAGAATCATTTATTAAAAAATATAATATTAAGGATTATAAATTTAAATTATTAAAAAAAATATCTCAATTAACGAACTAAAAAAAATATGAAAATTGCAATTATAGTAGGTACTCGTCCCGAAATTATAAAAATGTCACCAATAATTAAATATTGTCAAAGTAATAATATAAAGCATGACATAATCCATTCTCAACAACATTACTCTAATAATATGGATGAGATTTTTTTTGAAAATTTAGAGATTAAATATCCTAAATTATTTTTAGGAGTTAAATCAAAAAGTCCACACGAGCAAATATCTGAGATAATGGTGAAATGTGGTGATATTTTTATAAAAAATAAATATGATTTTGTATTGGTCCAGGGAGATACAAATACAGTACTAGGCGCTGCTTTGGCCGCTAATAAATGTGGAGTTAAAATCGGACATGTTGAAGCTGGATTAAGAAGTTTTGATTTGTCTATGCCGGAGGAAGTAAACAGAATACTTACAGATAATATAAGTGATTATTGTTTCTGTCCAACTGCTATATCAGAGTCATATTTAAAAAAGTCTGGAATTAATCAATCAAAATTATTTGTCGTTGGGAATACTATTGTTGATTCAATCCATTCTAACTTAAATAAATTTAAAAATATTGATATTACTAATGAATTAAAAATTAAATCTAGGTATGCTCTAGTAACTCTTCACAGACCTAGTAATGTTGATAATGATTTAAATTTAACTAAGATTATTGAGACCTTAAAGTTGGTTTCTAATAAATTTAAATATCAAATTGTTTTTCCAGTTCACCCAAGAACAAAAAATAATATAATAAAGGCAGATATAGATACAAATGACATATTAATTATAGATCCACTAGGATACTTTGATTTTTTAGCTCTAATTTATAATTCCTCCTTAATTTTAACAGACTCTGGTGGTATTCAAGAGGAAGCTTGTATTTTAAAAAAGCCTTGCATCACCTTGAGAGAAAACACTGAACGACCAGAAACAGTAACTGTTGGTTCAAATATCTTAACTGGTTTAGACCAGGACAAAATAATTGATGCTGTAAACTATTGGCAAAATAATCCAAATACTTGGGTCAATCCTTTTGGAACTGGCAATACCAGTGAACAAATTATAAATATCTTATTAAATGATAAATAATACTAAATATTGTTTGCTAACTAATGATGTAGAAACCACTTCAATTTGGCATAATAATCTTAACGATAAAACTGGTTTTAAAGTATATTCTGAGGGCATGCCAATCCTTTTAGATTTATATAAAAAACATCAAGTTAAATCTACTTTTTATTTTACAGGCTATATTGCGAAATTAATTCCTGATGTAGTTAAAATGATAATTGATGATGGACATGAAGTAGGCTGCCACGGTTTAAGTCATAAGAAAGAGGACGGCTTTGATGTTATGCCATTAGAAAAACAGATTGACCATCTAACAAAATCTAAACATATTCTAGAGGATATTTCTAATCAGCAAGTGATTTCTTTCAGAGCTCCAGCTCTAAGAGTTAATAACGATACTGTAGTTGCTCTCTTGGAATCAGGTTTTATGATAGATAGCTCTGTTGCCTCTCAACGATTTGATATGTTTATGTCTTTTGGTGGAGCAAAAAAATTAAACTGGTTAACTGCACCTAGGCTACCATACACTACATCAAAAACTAATATTTTTAAATCTGGAGATAGTAAACTTGTTGAAGTTCCTTTAAGTGCAACACTTTTGCCATATCTAGGTACTACAATGAGAATTTTTCCTTTTCTTACTTCAATTCAAAAACGGATTCTTAATATTGAAACTAATTTTAATAATAAGCCGATTGTTTTTGATATTCATCCCAATGAATTTATTGATGAGTCAAATGAAAAGAGACACTTAAATCGCAGAAGTTCTAATTTGTTTTCGTTTATACTACAGGATTTAATAAGGGGAAAGTTAAAAGTTAAAAACTTAGGATTACCTGCAATCTCGCTATATGAAAATGAGATTACTTATTTTAAAAACAAAAATTATAAATTTATAACAGTAAAAGAATATTGTTCAATACATAATTTAATTAATGAATAAGTTTAAGAATATAAAATTTATAAAGTTCGATATTAATAATCGGGTAACTTTATGGGAGCGTTATGTTGATAATATTGATTCTCAACATTTATCTTTGGCTTTAAATCCATCTTTTGCTCAAATTTTTTCAAATTTATTTGGTATGACTGCAGAGTATTATTTGATTAAAGATGAAGAATTAATAATTGGTTTAATTGTAGGTTTAAAAAAATCAAATAAGTATTACTCATTACCAGTCTTAAGTAATGGAGGTTTTTTTTTATTTAAAGGTATTAATTTAGATCTTAATAAATTATACCATCTATTTATTTCTAAGTTAAATTCTAAATTTGAAATTAAGTCATTTAATAAATTTTCAAAATTTAATTTTTCTAAAAAAGTTACTATTTATAAAGAACTTCCTGAAAATGATGAATTATTAATGAGTAGCTTTAAATCAAAACTTAGAAGTCAAATTAAAAAAGGAATAAAAAACGAACTCACAGTAAAAATAAACCATTCTGATTCCTTTAATGAATTTTATACATTATATTCAAAAAGTTTACATAGATTAGGAACACCTGTTAATGGAAAAGATTACTTCAAGGAATTTTTAAATCAATATCAAAATGGTTTTATATCTTTCTTTACTATCTACTATAAAAATCAATTTATTGGTACCTCCATGTGCTTTTCTTACAGAAGTTTTTTCGAAGTTATGTGGGCTGCAACTGATCCAAAATATAATAACTTAAGTACTAATATGTTACTTTATTATGAAATGATGAGTTATGCAATTCAAAAAAAAATGAAATTATTTTCTTTTGGTCGAAGTGATATAGGTAGCAACTCACTAAGATTTAAAAAACAATGGGATGTTAAAGTTGTTCCTATTTTTTTCAATTATAAACAAAAAACAAATAATATAAGGAAATTTAAATTGCTTTCAAAAATATGGAAATTTATTCCATACAGATTATCATTAATTATAGGTCCATTAATCAGAAAAAAATTAATTAATTAACAATGAGGTTTTTATTTTTTTTTATACATCCAGCTTACTTTCATGTTTTTAGAAATACTATAAATTTACTTAAACAAAAAGGTCATAAAGTTGATATTGTAATTACATCAAAGGATGTATTAGAAGAATTGGTGTTAAATGAGGGTTGGAATTATAAAAATATTTTCCCAAATGGTCGAAAAATCAAATGGCTACCTACCTATTTAAGCGCTTTTATTAATTTAATTGTTACAATAATTAGAATTGAAAAATATATTTTTAAAAAAAAGTATGATTTATTTGTGACAGATGATTTAATTGGTATAAATGGTTTTATTCATAGCACACCTACTATTTTATTTCAAGATGATGACGTAACAGCAGTACCTGAATCTTTTTTTCAACATATTTTCAGTAATAAAATACTATCTCCTAGGTGTTCTAATATGGGTTTTTATAATTATAAGAAAATTCCATTTGATGGATTTAAAGAATTAGGATATTTACATCCTAATAAATTTAACCCAGATTATTCTGTTGTTAAACGATTTAACCCTAGTGGGAAAAAATATTTTGTACTTAGACTAGTTTCACTATTAGCAACACATGATGTAGGTGCTAAAGGTTTAGATGATGAAAATGTTCTTAAAATAATATCAAAATTGGAGAAATTTGGAAATGTTTTTATTACATCGGAAAGACAACTTCCCGAAAAATTCGAAAAATACAGATTAAAAATAAATGTAAACGAAATTTCAAATGTGTTATATTTCGCTGAAATTTTAATATCTGACAGCCAGACAATGTCAGCCGAATCAGCTATTTTAGGTACTCCTTACTTAAGGTATAATGACTTTGTTGGGAAAATTAGTTATTTAAATGAACTTGAAAATAAATATGAACTTGGTTATGGTTTTAAAACAAATCAAAAGGATCAATTATTTGATAGATTAGATGAATTATTGTCACACGATAATTTAAACAAAAAATATCAAACTAATAGGCTTAAAATGATTGAGGAAAAAGTTGATTTAACTGATTTCATGATTAAATTATTTGAAAATTATCCAAGAAAAAATTAATTTTAATTCGTGATGTTTATCACATTTTTTTTAATTCTTACTTAAATTGATATTTATAAATCATTTCGTTTTTATAGAGTTAATCAAGATATTATACCAATTTCATCTATTGGATTAGTCTATGAGTTTTTAAAAAAAAGTACACATTACAATTAATTTTGTATATTTGAAAAAAAATTGTAATTACTCTTTGCTATGGAGGTATTATTGATTAAGAATGAACAAGATTTAATTTTTAAATCCAAAAGTTCGTCATTTCTTAGAAAACATAAAAACAAACAACGAAACAACAGCCTTAATTTTAATCCTGTTAAAAGTGATATTGTAGCTAACCCTAAGCTGTCAAATTTTATTAACTTGTATTTTGATCTTTCTTTAACAAGTAATTACCTTACTTCTACATCAGATCAAATTAATTTAGAGAAGTTAAATTTTGGTAAATTTTCCTCTATACTTAATTTGAAAAAAGTTAATGACACTCGTTACATAAATAAATTTTTTGAAACTGTTAATACAATTTTACCAAATTCTGGATTATATCTAGGTAAAGTCGTTACGTATCCTAACAGAAGGTCAGCCATATTAAAAAAATATCCTCCGATACTAAATAAAAT
>Ga0206125_10001276_pt1 | contig 29656 bp, 21 predicted proteins | sample Helgoland_Spring_4_FD_148598 | JGI IMG/M metagenome (GOLD analysis project Ga0206125, IMG submission 148598) | Pelagic subsurface seawater microbial communities from Kabeltonne, Helgoland, North Sea - Helgoland_Spring_Bloom_20160331_1 | ecosystem: Environmental > Aquatic > Marine > Epipelagic ... | reverse complement strand
GAAGCAACCTTAATAATTAAAGGCATATCTAAATCATCAATAACCAAATTAATTCCCGACAATCTAATAACTTCGTGTAACTGGTGTCTTCTTTCATTAATATTACCGTACCTAGGCATAAATATTCTAATCTGGCCACCTTGTTTGTTTATCATTTTAGGAATTTCAAAAGACATTGATGAAATTTCATTTTCAGGAAGATAAGGGACAACTTCTGATGACACGTATAATATTTTTTTCTCTTTCATTTCCATGTATTAAAATTATTAACTGCAAAAAGTAGCAAAATTACAAAAATTATGCAGATTAATTGTAATATATTAAATTTGCGTGCTGTTAAAGTTTTATTAAAATGAAGATATTTTATAATAAATTAGAGCTAATTGAACACTTAAATCAACTAAGAAAATTAGGCATAAGCATTGGTTTTGTTCCTACCATGGGGGCTTTACATAAAGGTCATTTGTCATTATTAAAGAAATCATCTTCAAATAATAAAGTGTCAGTTGTTAGTATATTTATTAATCCCACTCAGTTTAATAGTTCCTCGGATTTATCTACCTATCCAAATAATTTAAAAGAAGATTGTAGTCTGTTAAAAAGCATTTCTGAAGAAGTTTTAGTTTTTGCTCCAGACTCAAAAGAAATATATGGAAATAAAATGTATGTTAAATCATTTAATTTCAAAGGACTTGATAAATTTATGGAGGGAGAATTTAGAAACAATCATTTCCAGGGCGTTGCAACAGTTGTTGAACTTTTATTAGATATTGTAAAGCCTGATAGAGCATATTTTGGAGAAAAAGATTTTCAACAACTACAGATAATTAAAAGTTTAAAAACCAATATTAAGATTATTGGCTGTGAAACCCAAAGAGAAAAGAGTGGCTTAGCCTTGAGTTCACGAAACAATAAACTTTCTTTAAAATCTAAAAAAGTGGCTTCTAATATTTTTAAGAGTCTGACTTTTTTAAAATCCAACATATCAAATCACAATATTAAAGATTTAACAAATACAGTTAGCGATAACATCAATTCTTTTGATCAAATGAATTTAGAATATTTAATTATCGCTGATGAAGATAAATTAGTTCCCACTGATTCTATAAATTTTAAAAAAAAATATAGAGCTTTTATCTCTGTTTTTGTTGACGGAATCAGATTAATTGATAATATTGCACTTAATTAAATCTTAGATGAAAATTCAAATTTTAAAATCAAAAATTCACAGAGTTAGAGTAACAGGAGCTGACTTAAATTATATCGGCAGTATTACCATTGATGAAGATTTAATGGATGCTGCTAATATAATAGAGGGAGAGAAAATTCAAATAGTTAATAATAATAACGGTGAAAGATTTGACACTTACGTTATTCCAGGTAAAAGAAATTCAGGAGAAATAACCGTCAATGGAGCTGCTGCTAGAAAGGTTCAGGTTGGCGATATTCTTATTTTAATTACATATGCTTTTATGTCTTTGAAGAAAGCAAAATCTTTTAACCCTGCTATTGTGTTTCCTGATGAAAAAACTAATTTATTAAAATAGCTTTTTTGAATAAAATAATAATAAAGTCCATAAAAATTATTTTACCCATTTCAATTGGGTTAATACTTGTAGTTTATTCATTTTCAAAAATCTCTATTAATCAAATTCTTTTTTATCTGCAAAAATCTAATCCTTATTGGATTTTACTTGGTATTTTTTTTGGGACTTTAAGTCATATTTCAAGATCTTATCGATGGAATTATCTGCTAAATCCATTAGGCTACAAGATTACTTTTTTAAATAGCTTTTTTGCTGTATTTTCTGCTTACTTAATTAATTTTACAGTTCCACGAGCTGGGGATGTAGCAAGAGCAACTATAATTTCTAAATACGAAAACATTCCTTTCGACAAAACACTTGGAACCGTTATAGCGGAAAGAATTGCAGATTTGATTTGCGCTTTTTCAATCATATGTTTGGCAGTTTTTTTAAAAAAAGAATTTATAATAAATTTAATTTCAGAAAAATTTAATTCAATGAGTGTATTTTCATTGTTTTTTATTTCAAGTGTAATTATTTTACTCATTATCGGATTAAATTATTTTTTCCCCAACTTGTTAATTAAGATCAAAGTATTTTTAAAAGGGATCTTTGATGGTGTCTTAACAATAACTAAAATGCAAAATAGATGGGCATTTATTTTTCATACCATTTTTATTTGGGTCATGTATGTACTTATGTTTTATGTTACATCTTTATCAATGCAAGAAATTAATGATATATCTTTTGCTCCAATTTTAATAGGTTTCATACTTGGAATGTTTTCAATAGGAGCAACCAACGGAGGAATTGGAACATATCCTGAAGCTGTTGTAATTGCATTTTCTCTTTTTAGTATTGCTGAAGATCCAAGCCGTGCTTTTGGTTGGATTATGTGGTCTTCTCAAACAATAATGATTATTATTTTTGGAGGAATCTCGCTTTTATTACTTCCTGTTTATAACAATCACAGAAATAAGTCAATTACCAATTAATTTTTTACATATTTTACTACCTTCACATTGATAAAAAATATTAACAATATATATGTTTAAAATTAAGTCCCTAGTTCTGTATTTTTTTATAAATATCTCTTTTTCTCAAACTATTTATGATAGTTTTGAATCTGAATTTTTGAACGATTCTCGTGAGTTGAAAATTCAATTACCTAGAAACTATGATAACAATGTTAAAAAAGACTACCCTCTAATTATTGTTTTTGATGGCGATTATATGTTTGAGGCTGTTTCAGGCAGTGTTGATTATTTATCATATTGGGGAGATATTCCTGAGTCCATAATAGTTGGAGTTAATCAAATTGATTCAAGATATGATGACTGCAGTGTTTTAGATAATATCGATTTTATTCCTATCTCCTCAAGTGCAAATTTCTTTGATTTTATTTCTCAAGAGTTGATTCCTTTTTTTGATAAAAACTATCGAACTACAAAATTTAAAGTAGCTGTCGGACACGAGGCTACTGCAAATTATATTAATTATTTTTTGTTAAACAATAAAACTTCAATTTCAGGTTTTATAGCTATTAGTCCAAAGTTTTCATACAATATGGAGAATTACATAATCAAAAGATTTGATAAAATTAAAAGTAATATTTTCTATTATTTAGTTAGCTCTAATACAGACTTTAAGTCAATAAACGAGAGGACAAAAATGTTGTCTGAAAATCTTTTGACTTTAAATAATGATTTAGTATCATTTAAATATAAACAGCATGAAAATCTGACTCATTATAATTTACCTATACATTCAATTTCAGAAGGTATTGAACATGTATTTGCTACTTATTCAGCCATTAATTCTATAGAATATGACTCATTTTTAAGTAAAATTCAAACCTCTCCTGTCAAATATTTGATTGACAAATATGATAATATTTATAACTATTACGGAGTAAATAAAGAAATTCTAATTAATGATTTTAGAGCTGTTGAAAAATACATTGAAGAAAGTGAGCAGTATAAATACTTCAAAGATCTTTCAAAATTAGCTATTGATAAATACCCAAAAACAATTTTAGGAAGCTATTTTATGGGCCTCTATCACGAAAGGAATGGAGATATTAGAAAAGCAATGCATATATATAGATCTGCATATACTCTAGAGGATGTTAAAGGAATTACAAAAGATGAGTTGTTAGAAAAGGCAGATTTAATTAATCAAGATTTACAGTACTAATGAGTAAAGTTAAAACAACTTTTATTTGTAATAATTGCGGAACCAATTTCCCAAAATGGCAAGGTCAGTGTACATCATGTAAAAGCTGGAATTCTATTTCTGAAGAAGTTATTTTAAAAACCAATAGTAACTCTTGGGAGACCGAAACCGTTAAAAGTGTTAAATCAAATACTCCTCAAAAGATCTCAAATATTGTTTACAAAGAAGAGGATAGATTAGTAACCTCAGACACTGAATTTAATAGGGTTCTAGGTGGAGGCATTGTGCCTGGATCCCTTACTTTATTAGGAGGTGAACCAGGGATTGGGAAAAGTACATTATTACTACAAATAGCCATTAGGCTTCCATACTCTACACTTTATGTTTCTGGCGAAGAGAGTCAAAGTCAAATTAAAATGAGGGCCAATAGAATGAATTACGAAAGTGATGATTGTTATGTTTTAACTGAGATTAGTTTGGAAAGTATATTTAAGCAAATTCAAAAAACACAACCTCAAATATTAATTATAGATTCTATTCAAACATTAAAAACTGAATTAGTAGATTCAGCACCTGGAAGTGTATCTCAAATAAAAACTTGTACTTCTGAATTAATCAATTTTGCAAAAAAAACAGCCACTCCAGTTATTATAATTGGACACATTACAAAAGATGGAAATATTGCTGGCCCAAAGATATTAGAGCATATGGTAGACACTGTACTTCAATTCGAAGGAGACAGGAATCATGTTTACAGAATTTTAAGAGTAAATAAAAACAGATTTGGGTCAACAAATGAGATTGGTGTTTATGAGATGAATATTAAAGGGTTAAAAGAAATCACTAATCCATCTGAGATATTAATTTCTAAAAAAAATCAAGAACTTAGCGGGAATGCAATATCAGCAACAATAGAAGGAATGAGGCCTTTTATGATTGAAGTTCAGGCATTGGTAAGTACAGCAGTTTACGGTACTCCACAAAGAAGTTCAACTGGATATAATTCAAAGAGATTAAATATGCTCTTGGCTGTATTAGAAAAAAGAGTTGGTTTTAGATTAGCTTCAAAAGATGTTTTTTTGAACATTACAGGTGGAATTTCTGTGGACGATACTGCACTTGACCTTGCTATTGTTGCTGCTATTATCTCATCGAACGAAGACTTAGTTTTAAATGAAAAATATTGTTTTGCAGCAGAGGTTGGCCTTTCTGGTGAAATAAGACCCGTACAAAGACTAGAACAAAGAATTGCTGAAGCTGAAAAACTTGGGTTTTCAAAAATATTTATTTCAAAATTTAGTAAGCTTAATATCTCTACGAAATCCATTAAAATTATATTTTTATCAAAGATTGAAGATTTAATCAATAATTTAAATTAATTTCAAGAGGCACTTCTAACAAGAATATAACTAAATTTAGTATTTTCGCAACTAGTTTAAAAAACATGATATTTCCTGATTATAATAATTTAAATCTTTCTAAAATAGGTGATCAAATTTTAACCTATTGGAAGGATAATAATATTTTTGAAAAATCAGTTCAATCAAGAGAAGGCGCAAAGCCATTTATTTTTTTTGAAGGACCTCCTTCTGCAAATGGACTTCCCGGAATTCACCATGTATTAGCTAGAACAATTAAAGATATTTTCCCTAGATATAAAACTATGAAAGGCTTTCAGGTAAATAGAAAAGCAGGGTGGGACACCCATGGTTTACCAATTGAACTCGGAGTCGAAAAAAAATTAGGAATCACTAAGGAAGATATTGGCACAAAAATCTCTGTCGAAGATTACAACTCAGAGTGTAAGAAAGAGGTAATGAAGTACACTCATATATGGAATGATTTGACTTCTAAAATGGGCTATTGGGTAAACATGAATGACCCATATATTACATATGAATCAAAATATATGGAAAGTGTATGGTGGTTGTTAAAACAAATCTATAATAAGAATTTAATATACAAAGGTTATACAATACAACCATATTCACCTAAAGCAGGGACTGGATTAAGTTCTCACGAATTGAATCAACCAGGGACTTACCAAGACGTTACTGACACTACAGTTACTGCTCAATTTAAGGCAGTTGAAAATACTTTACCTAGCTTTTTGCAAATAAACTCTCCTGTATATTTTTTAGCTTGGACTACTACCCCTTGGACTCTACCTAGTAATACAGCGTTAACAGTTGGTTCCAAGATTGAATATGTGTTAGTAAAATCTTATAATCAATATACCTTTGAACCTACAAATGTAATACTAGCTAAAGCTTTAGTGGCAAAACAATTTAATGGTAAATACTTTGAAGTTAATAATTCAGACGATTTAGTTCATTTTAAAAATGAAGATAAAAAAATCCCTTACTTCATTTGTAGTTCATTTAAAGGAAAAGATTTACTTGATGTTAAATATGAGCAACTTTTAGATTATGCATTGCCTTATGATAATCCAGAGAATGCATTTCGAGTTATTGCGGGCGACTTTGTTACAACTGAAGACGGAACAGGTATAGTTCATACGGCACCTACTTTTGGAGCTGATGATGCCCTAGTAGCAAAACAAGCCAGCCCTGAAATACCCCCGTTACTTGTGAAAGATGAAAATGATAATTTAGTGCCACTGGTAGATTTACAAGGAAAGTTTAGGCCAGAAATGAAAGAATTTGCTGGCAAATTCGTAAAAAACGAATACTATAGTGATAATAATATCCCAGATAAATCAATTGATGTAGAGTTAGCAATTAAATTAAAAATAGAAAATAAAGCATTTAAAGTAGAGAAATACAAACATAGTTATCCTAATTGTTGGAGAACTGACAAGCCTATCCTTTACTATCCACTGGACTCTTGGTTCATTAAAGTTTCAGAATTCAAAGAGGATATGTATAGCTTAAATAAAAGTATTAATTGGAAACCAAAATCTACTGGTGAGGGAAGGTTTGGCAATTGGTTAGAAAATGCTAATGACTGGAATTTGTCTAGGTCAAGATTTTGGGGAATTCCATTACCTATCTGGAGAACTGATGACGGTAAAGAAGTTATTTGTATTGGCTCAATTGAAGAATTAAAAGATGAAATGCAACAAGCTATTACTGCAGGTTTTATGCGGGAAGATATATATAAAGAATTTGTTGTAAATGATTTCTCTAAAACAAATTATGATAAAGTCGATTTACATAAAAACATTGTTGATAAAATTATTTTATGTTCAAACACTGGTAAAAAGATGTTTAGAGAAACAGACTTAATAGATGTTTGGTTTGATTCAGGCAGTATGCCTTATGCTCAGTGGCACTATCCTTTTGAAAACAAAACTCTAATTAATGATAACAAGGCATTCCCTGCAGATTTTATTGCTGAAGGAGTTGATCAGACAAGAGGTTGGTTTTACACCCTTCATGCGATAGGAACTTCAGTTTTTAATTCCATTGCTTATAAAAATGTGGTTTCTAATGGATTAGTTTTGGATAAAAATGGACAAAAGATGTCTAAAAGATTAGGAAATGCAGTTGACCCATTTACTACAATAGCAAACTATGGGCCAGATGCAACTAGATGGTACATGATTTCAAACTCTAACCCCTGGGACAATTTAAAATTTGATATTAATGGAATTGAAGAGGTTAAAAGAAAATTTTTTGGGACCCTGTACAATACATATTCCTTTTTTGTGCTTTATGCTAATATTGATAAATTTGATTATTCTGAAGATGAAATAGAAATTAGCAGCAGACCTGAAATTGACAGATGGATTTTATCTGAGCTAAATACTTTGATTAAAAATGTAGATAAATTTTATTCTGAATATGAGCCAACTAAAGTCGCTAGAACTATTTCTGACTTCACGGTTGAGATATTAAGTAACTGGTATGTACGACTTTCTAGAAGAAGATTTTGGAAAGGAGATTATGAGTCGGATAAAATATCAGCTTACCAAACTCTTTATACTTGTCTTATAACCATTTCAAAATTAGCAGCTCCAATTGCTCCATTTTTTATGGATAAATTATTTCTAGATTTAACCAAAAATATTTCAAAAATAGAGGAAGAGAGTGTACACTTAACTACTTTTCCAATTTCTAATGAGCTATTGATTGACTCTGATTTGGAAAGAAAAATGAAATATGCTCAAAAGATTTCTTCATTGACTCTATCTCTTAGAGCTAAAGAAAAAATAAAAGTTAGACAGCCTTTAAATAAGATTATGATTCCTGTTTCTAATTCTGATCAAAAAAACGAAATTGAAGCAGTCTCTGATTTAATCAAAAATGAGGTGAATGTTAAAGAAATTCAACTATTAGAGGGTGCGTCAGATATTTTAGTTAAAAACATTAAACCCAACTTTAAAACACTTGGACCAAAGTATGGCAAATTAATGAAAGATATTTCAAATGTCGTTAGCAAGTTAAATGCTAACGATATAAAAAAATTAGAACAAACTGGTAATATTGAACTTGCCATTAATGAAAAAAGTATTATTTTCGAGATTAGTGATTTTGAAATAGTATCTCAAGATATTGAAGGCTGGCTAGTAGCACATGAAGGAGCACTAACGGTTGCTTTAGATATCGTGATCGATAAAAATTTAAAAGACGAAGGAATCTCAAGAGAGTTTGTAAGTAAAATACAAACTATGAGAAAGAACTCAGGTTTTGAAGTTACTGATAGAATAAATATTGTTATTGAACACGATTCTAATATTATAGAAGCAATTGACAATAATATAAATTATATAAAATCTGAAACTTTAGCGAAGGATTTAAAAATTGTGTTTGAGTTAAAAGATGGAGATGAAATATCTTTCGATGATGTTAAAACAAAAATAAGTATAAATAAAATTTAAAGACATGTCTGCAGAAAACACATACAAATATTCCGATAAGGATCTAGCAATATTTAAAAAATTAATTACAGAAAAAATTAGCAAAGCTAATCATGATTTAGAGCTAATAAAAAGCGCTTATTTAAATGACCATAATAACGGCACTGAAGACACTTCTCCTACATTTAAAGCTTTTGATGAAGGTAGTGCTGTTATGAGTAAAGAATCTAATTCTCAATTAGCTATTCGTCAAGAAAAGTTTATAAGGGATTTAAAAACAGCTCTTATAAGAATAGAAAATAAGACCTATGGAATATGCAGGGTAACTGGAAAACTAATTAATAAAAAAAGATTAGAATTAGTTCCACATGCAACCTTAAGTATTGAAGCTAAAAATATGCAAAAGTAATTTCTACATATAAAAATTTGGTCATACCATAGCTTGATCAGTTACTATATAATTAATTCTAACGAATTTTCCTTTTAAAGGTATTTCTTCTTCTGCGTGAATAACCTTTAAATGATAATATATTGGCAAGACCTGAGAGAAAGATAGAAATAAAGGATTTTTTTGTTTTCATTTTCAAAAGATAACAAATTTTTAATAAAGTGTTAAATAATTTACCTTTGGGATATGACTACAATTGAATTAAACAATACAATTAGATATCTACCTAATAGCCCAGGTGTTTATCAGTTTTTAAATTCAGATGATGTTATTATATACGTTGGAAAAGCTAAAAGTTTAAAAAATAGGGTTGGCTCTTATTTTAAACAAAATCACAAAGACGGAAAAACTAATTCTCTTGTAAAAAACATTCACAACATTATACATGTCGTTGTAAAAACAGAGTCTGACGCTTTGCTTTTAGAAAATAGTCTAATTAAAAAATTTCAACCTAAATACAATATCCTTTTAAAAGATGACAAGTCTTACCCATGGATATGCATAAAAAATGAAAGATTTCCTAGAATTTTTTATACTAGAAAAATGATAAAAGACGGGTCTGACTATTATGGGCCATATACAAGTTTGAGGGTTGTTAAAACAATTTTGAACATAGTTTCTAGCTTGTATAAATTAAGAACATGTTCTTACGACCTTAACGAGAAAAAAATTGAAGATAAAAAATATAAAGTTTGTTTAGAATTCCATATTGGAAATTGCCATGGACCTTGTGAGGGTTTAGAAGAAGAAGAAAATTACAATAAAAATATTTTAGAAATTAAGGATATACTTAGAGGAAACTTTAAAAACTCTCTTTATTCCTTTAAAACCGAAATGAAGGAGCTCTCTAATAATTTAAAATTTGAAGAAGCTAATTTGATTAAAACTAAAATAAAAGCATTAGAAAATTATCAATATAAATCCACCGTTGTAAGTCCTAAAATATCTAATGTTGATGTGTTTTCTTATGTTAAGGATGAAAATTTTGTGTATGTTAATTTTCTGCAAATTTCACTTGGATCAATAGTTAGATCTTTTAATCTTGAAATTAAATCAAAAATTGATGAAGGAATAAAGAAAATCCTGGAATTGGCAGCAATTGAAATAAGGTTAAAGTTTAAATCCGATTCACCAATTGTATACTCTATAATTCCTTTAGATCTTGGAGAAAATATTAAAATAGAAATCCCTAAAATTGGAGATAAAAGAAAAATTTTAGATCTATCACTTAAAAATGCAATTCAATTTAAGTTTGATAGGTTAAAACAAATTAAGATTGTTGACCCAGAGAGGCATCAAAACAGAATATTAAAACGTCTAAAAGATGATCTAGGTTTAGATCATACACCAATTCATATTGAATGTTTTGATAATTCAAATACTCAAGGAACAAACCCTACTTCTGCATGTGTAGTTTTTAAAAACGCAAAACCAAGTAAAAAAGATTACAGACACTTTAACATTAAAACAGTGGATGGGCCAGATGATTATGCATCGATGGAAGAAGTTGTTTTTAGAAGGTATAGCAGGTTATTAAAGGAGAATAAAAGTTTGCCACAACTCATTGTTATTGATGGTGGTAAAGGACAACTTTCAGCAGCTTTAAAGAGTTTAGTCAAACTGAAATTAGAAAATACAATTTCAATAATAGGTATTGCTAAAAGGCTTGAAGAAATTTATTTTGTTAATGATTCTACACCTCTATTTTTAGATAAAAAATCAGAAAGTCTAATTTTAATCCAAAAGTTAAGAAACGAAGCTCATAGATTTAGTTTAAAGCTTCACAGAAATAAGAGAAGTGAAAATACTTTCACAAATGAATTAGATAATATCAAAGGTATTGGGGACTTAACCAGAACTAAATTATTAAAAACTTTTAAATCAAATAATAACATCTCTAAACTTTCGATTATAGAACTTCAAAAAGCTATTGGTAATTCTAAAGGAAAATTAGTTTATGATCATTATAATGAGTTAAATGTTTAGTAAGTTTATTATTTTTAGCTTAATTCTTCAGTATGAAAAAAACATTAATATTAATTTTCTTCATTTCAATTTTATGTTTTGGACAAGACCAATCACCATATAAGAATGGTGAATGGTTAAATTTTAAACTTTCATACAGTGGTTGGATTAAAGCTGGTAAAGCATCTCTAACATTAAAAGAAGATAAACTTAATGAACTTTATCATGTCAAAGCAATTGGAAAAACTACAGGACCAATAAAGTGGTTTTTTAAAGTAGAGGATTATTACCAAAGCTATTTCTCAAAGAAAACAGGTCTGCCGAAAAAATTCATTAGAAAAATTAATGAGGGTGGACATACTAAAAACTTAACTATTGATTTTGACCAAACAACTAATAAAGCTATTGTAAATAATATTAAAAAAAACTCAGTAAAAGAGTTTGTAACCAAACCTAATGTTCATGACATGCTATCTGTGTTTTATTTTCTAAGAAACAACTATAGTTTAGATCAAATTAAAAAATCCAAAGATTTATCTGTAGATATGTTTTTTGACTCAGAAAACTATGAATTTAAAATGAAGTTCTTGGGCATAGAAACTATAAACACTAAATTTGGTAAAATTAAATGTATTAAACTCAGGCCATTTGTTCAGTCAGGAAGAGTATTTAAAGAAAAAGAAAGTTTAACTTTGTGGATAAGCGCTGACAAAAACAAAATTCCTATAAGAATCAAAGCAGATTTAGTTGTTGGTTCTATAAGAGTTGATTTAGATGCATTTAGTGGGCTAAATCACCCTTTTGAAATAAATTTTTAAATATGTCTAAAAAATCAAAACTGGATTCTGTAATTTCTAAACTTAAAGAAAAGCACGAAGCCTTTTCTCAAGATCCTAGTTTATTTTTAGAAGGATTCTTGCATACCAAGCAATTAACTTACTGGGATTATATTAATACAGACGCTCTTTTGAATCTCCAAATTCAAAGAACAGATTTTCCAGATGAAATGGTCTTTATTACTTACCATCAAATCAATGAATTAATTTTCAAAATGATTTTATGGGAAATTCAACAGGTAGCTGATTCAAAAAATATTAGTGTAGATTTTTTTGAAGATAAAATAATGCGAGTGAGTAGATATTTTGATATGCTGACCACTTCATTTAACATTATGCTCAAAGGAATGTCTGTTGAACAGTATAATAAATTTAGACTTTCTCTTAGTCCAGCTAGTGGCTTTCAAAGTTTTCAATATAGGTTAATTGAATTTGCTTCAACAGAACTTATAAACTTAATCGATATTAGGTTTAGAAAGACTATTGATAGAAATACTCCTTTTGAACATGCATTTGATCATTTATATTGGCAAGCAGCTGGAAAAGATTTTAAAACAGGGAAAAAGTCTCAATTATTGTTAAGTTTTGAGAAACAATATAAAGAAAGATTTATCACTTTTATGAAGATTTATAATACAAGAAACTTATGGTCTAGCTATAAATCTCTTTCAAAGAAGAATCAGGCCAATAAAAGTTTAATTAAAGCAATGAGGCATTTAGATTACACCGTAAATATTACATGGGTAATGGCTCACTACAATACTGCTAAATTTTATATTGAATCAAAATCAGGGAATTCAATTTCAACAGGAGGAAGTGATTGGCATAAATATATGCACCCTAAATATCAAAAAAGAATATTCTTCCCTGAACTATGGTCTAAAGAAGAACTTGAAAAATGGGGAGAAAATGAATAAATTAAAATTACCAATTTTATTTTATTTATTTATTGGGTTATTATTATTGCTTTCCGTGTTATCTTTTTTCACTTCTGGTGATGAAAAAAACATAGTTAAAGAATCTGAGCCAGAAAACATAGAATTTGGTTTTGACATTAATAAATTTAATGTTAAAAGAGATACTATTCAATTTGGCGATAGTTTCGGGGAAATAATGGAAAAAAATAAAATTGGCTACCCTAAAATTTATCAAATCACCAATAAAATAAAAGATACTTTTGATGTCAGATGGCTGACAGCAGGAAAACCATACACAATACTTAGCTCTAAAGACTCATTAGAAAACCCACTTGTTTTTATTTATCAACCTAATAAGGTTAATTATGTAGTTATTCATATTGGAGATTCGATTTATGCCTACAACAAAAAAAAACCTATTAAAATTATAAAAAAATATGCATCTGGTACCATCTCAAGTAGCTTGTCTGAAACTATGGATAATCAGGGACTGCCATATCAACTAATAAATGATATGTCCGATATTTATGCATGGACAATAGATTTTTTTAGATTACAAAAAGGAGATAGATTTAAAATAATATATAATGAAAGGTTTATTGAGGACTCAATTTACGCTGGAATTAAAAGTATCGATGCAGCCTATTTTGAGCATAATAATGAGTCGTTTTATGCATTTAACTACAAAGTTGATAGTTTAAAAAAAACAACAGAATATTATGATGAAAAAACACAAAGTCTACAAAGAACTTTTTTGAGAGCTCCTGTTCAGTTTAGTAATATATCTTCAAGATACAATTTGAAAAGAAGAATTGCACTTTATGGAAATAGAGTTAAAGCACATAAAGGAACTGATTTTGCTGCACCTGTTGGAACAGAAATTTTAGCTACCGCGGATGGTAGAGTTATAGAATCTAGAAGAAAAGGAGGAAATGGAAACTATGTAAAAATAAAACACAATTCAACCTACTCTACGCAATATCTTCATATGAAAAAAAGACTTGTTAAGGTTGGTCAATATGTGAAACAAGGAGATGTAATTGGTTTAGTGGGTATGACAGGTAATACATCTGGACCTCACGTATGTTACAGGTTTTGGAAAAATGGGAGACAGGTCGATCCTTTTAAACAAAAACTACCTATAGCTAAGTCAGTACCTAAGAATAATAAAAAGCATTATCAAGAATTTATACTACCAATAAAAAATGATCTTGATATGATTGAATATAAATCACTTAATAATTAAATATTTTAAAATGAGTTTAAAAAGTCAAAATCCAACTAAAACAACTTCATGGGGAAAGTTAACTAACCATTTTAATGAAATTAAGGATCACAAAATGGTTGATTTTTTTAATAAAAATAAACAAAGATCAGAGGAGCTATCAATCAAGTGGGATGATTTTTATTTAGATTATTCTAAAAATAGAGTTAATAAGAAAACAATATTACTTTTCAATGAGTTATTAGAAGAGATAAATTTAAAAGATTCAATTAGTAAATATTTTAATGGTGGATTAATTAATAAGACTGAAAATAGGGCTGTATTACATACTGCTCTTAGATCAAAAGTTAATAATGAAATTAAAGAAGACGGCGTTGATATTCACGATAAAATTGAAAATGTAAATAAAAAAATAAAAGAGTTTTCAAATTCTATTATTTCGGGGTCTAAAAAAGGTTATACAGGTAAAAAATTCACTGATATTGTAAATATTGGAATTGGAGGGTCAGACTTAGGGCCATCTATGGTTGTTGACTCATTAAAATTTTATAAGAATCATTTAAAAACCCATTTTGTAAGTAATGTTGATGGAGACCATGTTAACGAAGTTTTAAAAAACTTGAATCCAGAAACAACATTATTTATAATAGTTTCTAAAACTTTCACAACCCAGGAAACTCTTTCTAATGCAAATACAATAAGAAGTTGGTTTTTAGGTACAGGTGCACTAGCCGGTGATGTTACTAAACATTTCATTGCTGTATCTACAAATATTGAAAAAGTAACTTCATTTGGAATTGAAAAGAATAATATATTTCCAATGTGGAATTGGGTGGGAGGTAGATTTTCTCTTTGGAGTGCCGTAGGGATTTCTATCAGTCTATCTGTTGGTTTTGACAATTTTAATAAATTATTAAATGGTGCAAATGAAATGGATACTCATTTTAAAAACACAAAGTTTGAAAATAACATGCCTGTAGTTTTGGCCTGTCTCGGAGTCTGGTATAATAATTTTTTCAATTGTGAAAGTGAATCTGTAATTACCTATTCTCAGTATTTAAATCAATTTGCTACATATCTTCAACAGGCATCAATGGAAAGTAACGGTAAAAGCGTTGATAGAGATGGAAAAGAAGTGAATTATTCTACCGGTCAAATTGTATGGGGTGAGCCTGGAACAAATTCTCAGCATGCTTTTTTTCAATTAATTCATCAGGGGACAAAATTAATTCCAACAGATTTTATTGGGTTTGCTCAAAGCTTACATGGAAATATTGACCATCAAAATAAACTTATTTCAAATTTTATTGCTCAAACGGAAGCTTTAATGAAAGGAAAATCTTTGTCTGAAGTAGAGTCTTCAGGTAATGAGAATTTTATTAATCCTTTCAAGGTATTTAATGGGAATAAACCAACAACTACAATACTTATAGATAAACTTACCCCTAGGAGTTTAGGAAAGCTAATTGCACTTTATGAACATAAAATATTTGTTCAGGGCGTCATTTGGAATATATTTAGCTACGATCAATTTGGGGTTGAATTGGGTAAAAAACTAGCAAATACTATTTTGGACGAAATAGAAAATGATTTATCTAATAATCATGATGATTCAACAAACAATTTGTTAGAACATTACAAGGCTAAAAATAACTTATAAAAGCTTAATAATCAATTATTTAATTATCATTTCGGACTTAAAGTTTTTTTAATTATCTTAGAGTATTAATAATTTATTAACATTTGGGTGGCTCTATCTGGATTTTAATATTTATTTTTGCAACAAATACAAACTAAATAAAATTAAATTATGAAAAAAATTACTCAAAATTTAATGGTTGCTTTGACTATTTTTAGTTCAATGGCAATTATTTCTCAAACTGAAGTAGAGGACTCAACTCTTCAGGAATTAGAAGAGGTTGTACTTATGGGTAGTGGGGTTATTGACCTTGCTGCAGATAGAGTTACTCCGGTAGCAGCTTCTACAATTAAAGGGAGTGAAATCCAAAAAAAGATTGGAACTCAAGATATCACAATGACTCTTGTTAATACTCCTTCTGTGTATGTAGCTGGTCAAGCTGGTGGTTATGGTGATTCAAGAATCGCTGTACGTGGTTTTGAGCAAGATAACACTGCCTACATGTTAAACGGTCAACCAATTAATGGAATGGAAGACGGTAAAATGTACTGGTCTAACTGGTCAGGTATGAATGATGTTGCAAGCGTTGTTGAAATTCAAAGAGGTCTTGGTGCTTCTAAATTAGCTATATCATCTGTTGGTGGTACTGTAAATTTTGTAATGAATTCTAATGACGTTAGACAAGGTGGATTCATGTACGCTGGTTTTGCTAATGATGATTATTTAAAAACAACTTACTCATACAACACTGGTAGATCTGATGATGGATGGGCAACAAGTTTTTTATTAACACACTGGCAAGGGGATGGATACAATGAAGGTTCATTTGGTCAAGGTCAAACTTATTTCTTTTCTGTAGGAAAAGAAATTAATGAAAAGCACAGTCTTAATTTTTTATTAACTGGTGCTCCACAATGGCATGATCAAAACTTCTCTAAAAGTATCTCAACTTACTTAGAGAAAGGAAGAAAATACAATAATAATTGGGGAATGTATGGAAATCAGTATTTAACTGAAAGAAGAAACTTTTACCACAAACCAGTAATGAACTTAAACTGGGATTATAAGATTAGTGATGACTCAAGTCTATCTACTGTATTTTATGTTTCTACTGGTAATGGTGGTGGAACTGGAGGTAGAGGATCTCGTCCAAGAACTGAAGATGGATATGTAGATTATGATGCTATTTATGCATACAATCTAGGAACATCAGGAGCTGGAGGTAACTTTGCTGCTGAAGGAGGTTATATTACTCGTGCTTCAATGAACATGCATAACTGGGTTGGATTAGTTTCTAACTACGAAAAGCAATTAAGTGATAATTTATCTCTTAACGTTGGAGTTGATTTTAGAACTTACTACGGAGAGCACTTTAGAATTGTTGAAAACTTCCACGGTCTAACTTCATGGCAAGAAAACATTCGATTAAGAGATCAAAATAATTCACACCAAATTTATGGTTCATATGGAACCTATAAAAATGTAATAGCTACTGAAGATATGTCAGCCAACCCTTGGACGGCATTGACTGCTAGTTTTGATGAAGATCAAAAAATCGCATATAGTAATGACGAAAGAATTACTTACGGAGGATTATTCTCTCAATTAGAGTATTCTAATGATAACATGTCAGCATTCTTTCAAGGAGCTATTTCACAACAATCTCACCAAAGATTTGACAACTATCAGTATGCTGATCAATCTTTAATCGATGGAACTTCATCTCAAGCTACTGGCGCACTTCCTGATGGAATTGAGGATGGTGTTGACTCAGAGAAAGTAGATAATATGGGTTATAATGTTAAAACTGGAATTGGGTTTAATGTAGGTGATAATTCAAAAGTATTTTTTAATACTGGAATGTACTCACGTCAACCATACCATGATAACATTTATTTAAATTACACTAACAGAGTAAATCCTTTAACTGAAAATGAAAAGATTTTTGGTTTAGAAGCTGGATATTCTTACTCAACTCCAAATTTCTCTGCTAATGTAAATGCATATAGAACTTCTTGGAAAGATAGAGTAGTAACTTCATCTTATGTTGACAATGATGTTGTATTCTTTAATACTAATCAAGGTGTTGAGCAACTTCACCAAGGGATAGAAATTGATTTTAGAGCTAAGCCTCAACCAGATCTTCCTTACACATTAACTGGTTTCCTATCGATAGGAGACTGGCAATATGTTGGTGAAGCGGTAACTAGACTTACAGATGAAGATCAAAACGTGATCTCTACTGAAACACAAGATGTAGATGGTGGAAAAGTTGGTGATGCAGCTCAATTTACAGCTGGATTAGGTATAGATATGAAATTAGGTGAGAATGTATCTTTTGATACAGACATAAGATTCTACGACGAATTATATTCTGATGTAGGAGCTGTTAAAGAAAACTTGCTTCTACCATCTTTCCATGTTTGGGATGCTGGTCTTTCATACAAAATGTACTTAGGTGCAGATGATGAAAAGTCTCTAAATATTAGAGTTAATGTAAATAATGTTTCAGATGCTGTGTATCTTTCTGAATTAAGAACAAATATAGCTGCTGGAGAAGGTTCAGGAGAATTATATAATGGAATTGATACTGCAAACCAAGGTTACTTTGGTTTAGGTAGAACATGGAATGTTGGATTAAGATATAAATTCTAATACCACAATTTATTTTAAAAAAAACCTGCTTGTTAATTTAAGCAGGTTTTTTTTGCTTTTATTTGTACTATGTTAAAGCTTATACACTCTTATTTTGCCTATATCGTAATAACTCTTTTATTTGTATCGACTATTCGATTTTTATTTAGATATGCATTATCAAAAGAATATACTCCTACTGATTTTAGACTAGCATTAATAACGTTTATTGTTTCACATACACAGTTATTAATTGGACTTTTTTTATATTTTGTTTCTGATAAATTTTCTCTTTGGTACGAGCTAAGTTTTAATGAAATTATCACGAGTTCAATTAACAGGCTTTATTTAATTGAGCACCCTTTAGTTAATATAATAGCGATTGTATTTATTACTAGAGGATACAGTCTTCACAAGAAGAAAAGAGTTTCAAAACCTAAGTTTAAAGCTATTGGGTTTAATTATTTATTAGGTCTAGTATTATTATTGTCTAGAATACCTTGGGATAGCTGGATAAATTTTCTCTAATTGCAACTAATTAGTTTCCTTGATTAAGTAGACGAAAGATGGGTAGTGATCACTGTATCCATTAGTAAATTTTCCCCAAGAAAAACTTCTAAAAGGTTGACCTTTATACCTTCCCTCTTTTTGAGTTAAGTAAGGCTTATTGAACACACCTGCTTTATAAAATTTATAACTTGAATAATCATTACCTAATAATCCTTTAGACACAATAACTTGATCAAAAAGAAACCATACGTCCCTGTATGAGTTAGAGCCAATTCCTTCATTAGTTAAAATTTTCTCCATCGGATTATACATTTCTTTAACTTTCACATCTTCTTTGTTTTTCTTAGCTCCAATAATTCCTTTAATGCTATTATTCATTGGATTGTCATTAAAATCTCCCATTGTAATTATCTTAGCATTTCTATCTAATTTATGTAACGAATCAATTATTTTTTTGTTTAATCTTGCAGCACTTTCACGTTTAGACATGCTTCTAGCTTCACCACCAGATCTTGATGGCCAGTGATTTACTATGATGTGAATTAAATCTCCATCAAGGTTTCCGCTGACTAATAATTGATCTCTGGTAAATATTCTTTTGTTTGTTTGATCATCATAGATTAACAATTCAAATGACTTTGTAGATGAAGGCTTAAAAACACTTTCATCATAAATCATTGCTACATCAATCCCTCTTTTATCAGGGGAATCATAATGAATTATATTATAATTTTTTTCAGATAAAGAAGAATCATTTATCAAATCAACTATTACTTGCTTATTTTCAACTTCGGATAATCCAACTATTGCTGGGTGTTTTTGTGTATTTTCCTTACCAATATCAGAAATCACCCTAGCCATATTTTTTACTTTTTGCTTATAAATTCCCCCTCGATTATAATTTATCTCCATCATCGGGCTTGCTTCATCATTTTTATTTGGATCATTTATTGTGTCAAATAAATTCTCAACATTATAAAATGCTAGTGTATGAATTTTAAATTTTCTTTCATTTTGTGAAAACAAAGAATTAATAAAAAAGGAAGAAATTATTAGTAACTTAAAAGTAAAATTATTCATTTTTGTTATTTTAGTATTATATCTAATATTTAGATGGTTAAAAATATTAAATATGTACAAATAATACATTAAATTTGATTTTTATTTAATAATTATATTTAAACCTCTATTAAGCTAAATATGAAAAACAATTTATTATTATTTTTCGTTTTTATTTTTTCACTTTTTAGTACTTTTTCTCAAAACGGTACTATAACTGGTAGTGTTCAGGACGATAAAAGCAATAAAACTATTTCTGAAGTTAAAGTACTTATTCAAAATTTAGACATGCAATCGTTCTCAAATAGTGAAGGGGTTTTTAATTTCAAAAACAATGTTCCTGCAGGAAAACAAATACTACTTTTTTCTAAGTACGGTTATGAAAATAAATCCTTTGAAGTAATTGTCCCAGAAAACGGAACCGTAAGTATTGATAAACTCAAACTTAAATATAAAATACACGTAAGCACAATTAATCCTGAATCACAATCTGTCCCTGAATTTTCTCAATTAGTAGACGAACCTACACAAGAATTAAGTTCAATAGACGCACCTGTAAATGACCAATTTACAATTTCTATAAGTGATGACGAATTAAGTGATGACACCTCAGGTTCTGATAATATTTCTGGTTTATTGCAATCTTCTAAAGATGTATTTTTTAGAACAGCTGCATATGAATTTAGCTCATCATTTTTTAAAGTTAGAGGACTGGATTCAGATAACGGTATGGTACATATAAACGGTATTGAAATGAATAAGCTATATAATGGTAGACCTCAATGGGGAAACTGGGGAGGATTAAATGATGTGCTTAGAAATCAAGATTTTACTGACGGAATAACCCCTTCTACTTATAGTTTTGGTGGGCTTTTAGGGGCAAATAATATTAACGTTCGTGCCTCGGAATACAGTGAAGGTGGAAGAATTACTTATTCTTCGTCTAATAGAAGTTATACAAATAGATTAATGGCAACTTATTCATCTGGAATTATTGAAGGAGGGTGGGCATACGCACTTTCTATGGGAAGAAGATGGGGAGATGAAGGTTATCAGGATGCTACATTTTATGATTCCAATTCTTTGTTTGTTTCTGTAGAAAAAAAAATTAGTAACAAACATAGTATTAATTTTACTGGGATTTATGCACCAAATAGAAGAGGTAAATCGTCTCCAAATACACAAGAAGTTTATGATTTAAAAAATATACGCTACAATGATTATTGGGGTTGGCATGATGGTAAGAAAAGAAACTCACGTGTAAAAAGAGTTGTAGAGCCAATAATTATGCTAAATCACTATTGGAATATTGACGATAGGACTTCTTTAAATACTAACATTGGATATCAATTTGGAGAACTAGGAAATAGTAGATTAGATTATGCTGGAGGAGCTAACCCAAGTCCATCTTATTATCAAGATTTACCAAGTTACTTTTTAGCAGATAATAATGGTCCGGATTATGAAGGTGCATACTTAGCACAACAAAACTTTGAGAATGATGGTCAAATAAATTGGAATAGAATTTATGATGCTAATTTAACTAACACTATTGCAAATGAAAACGCTGCCTATGTTCAATATGAAGATAGAAGTGATGACAAGCAACTGACTATTAATACAATTTTTAAAAAAGAATTTAATGACAACATTTCTTTTAATTCAACATTAAATTATAAAAAGTTAGTTTCAAATAATTTTGCTCAAATAACTGACATGTTAGGAGGATCTGGATATTCCAATATTGATTCATTTGATAATCTACAATACGATTTATTAAATCCTAATTTAATTGTAGGAGAGGGCGATAAGTTTAAATACAACTACAATTTATTTGCAGACGTTATTACTGCTTACTCTCAGGTTGTTTTTAAATATAATAAATTAGATTTTTATTTAGCAGCAAGTTACACTGACACGAATTATCAAAGAGAAGGACTATTTGACAACGAGGCAAATACAGGAAACTCTTTTGGGAAAGGTGAAAAAATTAACTTTTCAGGTTTAGGAACAAAAGCAGGTTTTACCTACAAATTTTCTGGGAAACACATATTTGACTTTAATTCTGCATACATAACCAAAGCACCATCATTTAGAAATACATTTACTAATTCGAGAGTAAATCACAATGTGGTTGGAGTTGATGCAAATGGTTTAATAAACAATAATCCTATTAGTGAAGAAAAGATTACTGCATTTGATGCTAATTATATATACAGATCTTCAATTATAAATGCAAGACTTACCGGTTTTTATACAAATATTAAAGATGCTAACGAAATTTCATTCTATTATGCTGACGGTTTAGTGGGTTTTGAAGAAACTAATGAGTTTGTACAAGAGATATTACAAGGAATTGATAAGAAATATTTTGGAGCAGAGTTAGGAATTGAAGCTCAAATAACCTCTACAGTTAAATTAAAAGGAGCTGCCTCAGTCGGTCAATATACTTATGATAATAATCCTAATTTGTACCTAGCTTCTGACAATAATACAGTTTCAATGGGTGAGTCAAATTTAAAAAATTATAAACTAGCTGGTGGACCTCAAAGAGCTTACTCAGCAGGCTTTGAATATAGAGATCCAAATTACTGGTGGTTTGGTGCTACTGCGAATTTTTTCACCAACACTTATTTAGATATCAGTCCTTTAACTAGAACTCAAAACTTCTATTTAGCTCAAGATGGATTGCCATTTACAGATTACGATACATCAATCGCAAGAGAGTTATTAAAACAAGAAAAGTTTGATGATTATATGGTTGTTAATGCTGTTGGTGGAAAATCTTGGAAAATTGATGATTATTATATTGGGCTTTTTGCAACTATAAATAATATTTTAAACCATGAGTATAAAACAGGTGGATTTGAACAAGGAAGAAATGCAAATTATCAAGAACTAAGCGAAGACGTAAATAAACCTCGACGAGTTTTTGGACCAAAGTATTGGTATGGTAGAGGTACTAACTATTTTTTAAACTTATATTTTAGATTTTAATAAAGACAAACATTACATATTATGAAGAATATTAAAACTTTTAGATTATTAACACTTTTATTTTTATTAATAACATTTAACTCTTGTGTAGAAGATGATGATTATTCAATACCTAACAGTATTGGTCTTGAAGAAAACCAATCTTTAAATCTACTACTAGATGAAATTAATTCTAATGAGGTTGATTTATTAACTATAGGTCAAGTTAAAAACCTCTTTGTTAGTGGTCAGGCTGTTAATATAGAATCAAGTATTGCGGTTAAAGGATACGTAGTTTCATCTGATTTAACAGGAAATTTCTATAAAGAATTTTATATACAAGATGAACCATCAAACCCTACAGCGGGCTTAAAAGTTGTAATTAATCAAGTAGATTCTTATAATCAATTTAATATTGGAAGAGAGGTCTACATAAGATTACAAAACTTATATATAGGAGAAACAAATTCAGGAGATGGTGTAATTGCTATTGGAGGTAGAGCTGATGGTAATGAAGTTGGTCAAATTACAGAAAATATGATGGCTGATTATTTGCTAAGGTCTAGTATCACCGAGACAATAATTCCGTTTGAAGTAACCCTAGGTCAAGTAAATGATTCTCACATAGGATTATTTATTCAGGCTAATGACACTCAATTTCCTGCAGCATATAGTGGACTTACCTTTGTTGATCCCTCTGATGATTATGATTCTTTAAGAGATTTAGAGAGTTGTGAGGATTCAGGATCTATTAAAGTAGAAACTAGCGCATTTGCTAGTTTTCAAGATAGGTTATTACCAACTGACGGTAAAGGATCTATCTCTGGAATTGTGACAAAAAGCTATAATGGTGATGACCGAGTATTGGCTTTAAATAATATTGATGATATTAATTTTGATGGAGCTAGATGTGATCCTTTATTTTCAGATAACTTTTCTTCAAATAATTTAGATAACTGGACTCAATTTAGTGTTGAAGGAGAACAAATTTGGGGAATAACTCCTTACGGTAATCCAGCACCAAGTGCACGAATTTCAGGTTATGCTGGAGGTAATGTTGTAAACGAAGATTGGCTTATTTCAAACCCTATAGATTTAACAGGTCTTTCAACTGTTAAGCTAAACTTTCAAACTGTGGTTAGATATGGTGGACCAGCATTAGAAGTCTTTATGACAACTAATTATACTGGTGGAGACCCAAGTGATTCATCATGGACTCAGTTGGATGCAGTTTTAGATACAGACACAGGAAGCTGGTCTTCATGGACTGATTCTGGAGACTTGGATGTTTCTGCTGCTGCAGGTCAAAACTTATATATAGCTTTTAAATATACTTCTACATCATCTGGTTCTGCAACATATGAGTTAGATAATGTTTTAGTTTCTGGTGAGTAAATTTGTTATACTTTTAGGGTTAAGTCTAATTAGTCTTAGTTGTTCTGACAATGATAATGACGATAATTCTTTATGTATTGATGAAACATTACTAAACTTGGATTCACCATGCCCTTTAGTTGTTATCCCAGTGTGTGGTTGTGATGGAGTAACTTATAATAATAGTTGCGAGGCTGTTTCCTATGGAGGTGTTACAGATTATGTAGAAGGGACTTGTGATTAATTATTTTGTTCAACTATATATTGTTTTGAAATATTGACATACAATAATCATGTCTTGAGAAAACCCTTCTTTATAACCTTGCATTTCCCTTTTATAATAGGCTTTATGTACTTTTCTCCAATAAGCTAAAGACTTATCTCCTTCTCCTTCTTTTTGAGCAAATTTTGCTGTTATTTCACTAAATTTAATTAACTCAATTTTAGTTGTTAAAATTATGGCTTGAGGTACCTTATTCCAATTTGTAATTATATTTAAATCTCCCTTTCTAGGAAGTTTTTCATTATTTATTTCAAATGACCATAGCGATGGTGCAGTTGCTTGTTTAATATTTTTAACCACAAGTTTTGCGCAATCATTTGCATCTTTTTCATTATCACAGAAATAAAATGACTCTGGTATTTTTTCATTTACATATCTTGTATTATCAGTAATAAAATTCTTCCAGAAAAGCTCAATATTTTCATTCATTGCATTAAATTTTAAGCAAAAAAAAACCTTCACTAAGAAGGTTTTTTTTATTATATAATTATAAGTTATTCACCTGGATTTCCAGCTGTTATAATGAATTCAGATCTTCTGTTTAACTGATCTTCATCTTTGCTACAATTTGTACAATCCACTACAGGACTTGATTCACCTTTACCAGCAGATGATAGTCTTGAAGAATCGATTCCTTTAGAAATAACATATTGAGATGTAGTTTTAGCTCTTCTCTCAGATAATCTTTGATTATATGAAGAAGGGCCTTTACTATCTGTATGAGACTCAATACTAACAGTCATTTCTGGGTACTTATTCATTATTTGAACTAATTTATCAAGTTCAAAAGCAGCTTCAGCCTTGATATTTGATTTATCAAAATCAAAATAAATTGTATTAAGTTCAATTTTTTCAGCAACAATAATTTTTTCTATTGGATCTAACATTACATCTATAGATGTAAACTCTTCGTTAGATATTTTCAAATCTACTATTTTACTATTATATCCTTCTTTTGATACTATAAGTTTTCCAGCTTCATCACAAACTAGCATAAATTCAGACACGCCTTCATTAGAACTAGTTTTGGTACTTGCTATATTTCCTTCATTATCTGAAATAGATGTTGTAGCAGAGTCTATACTTAATTTAGTTTTAGCATCCATTACGTTAGCAGTTAAGAGTACATCGCAAATTGGGATCAATCTTTTTATGGAATAGATATCATCACTTCCTTTACCACCACTTCTGTTCGAGGAAACAAAACCTTCGCCAGTTGCTTCATTCATATTAAAAGCAAAATCGTCGGCATTACTATTAACTGGTATACCAACGTTACGTACTGAGGCCCATTTTCCGTCGACTTCTTTTGTAAAGAAGACATCTAAACCACCTAGACCCAATTGTGAATCTGAAGAAAAGTATAAATTATTTTTATCACCTATAAAAGGGAACATTTCTTGACCTTCAGTATTTACCTTTTGACCTAAATTCTCAACATTATTAATATTACCCTGTTCATCAATATCTCCTTTATATATATCAAAATTCCCAAAACCACCTGGCATATCTGAAGAAAAGTACAATGTTTTACCATCCGAACTTACTGAAGGATTTTTTACAGAGTACTCTACGCTATTTATATTTAGAGCAACAACATTTTTCTCTCCCTTGGTTATTTTATATATACCGATAAGACTAGTTATATTATTAGACTCAGGATCTTTTACATATTCATTTTCATAAAAACTTTCTCTAGATATATACATATTACCCTCATTATCAAAACTAGCTAGTCCTTCATGATATTTTGTGTTAATATTAGAGCCTAAATAGTCTTCATTCAAATAGCTACCGCTATCTGTTACATCAAAACTATATATATCTAGGTATGGTTCATTATTCCATCCATAATTAATTCTTTGTGTAATCCAACGACCAAGATCAAATAAGCCTACAGTGTTTCGTGAGGATGTTATATATAATTTATTATTATTTATTGTCCCCCCAAAATCTGAATACTCACTATTTATATCTAAGTTTTGCACATTAAATCTTTTTCCTTTAGAAATAATTTTAGGCAAGTAATTAGGGTTTTTCAAGAACGAAGTAGCTCGATTATCTGCCGGTCTTAACTCAACAAATTTATTCATCCATTTATTTGATAATTTGTATTTTCCATTTGCTTTTAACATTTGAGAATACTTGAAAATAATATCAGGGTCCGAGCTATCTTCTGCTAAAGTTGCATACCATTTTTCTGCTTCAACAGTATTAAATATATTATAGTAGCACTCCGCGAGTTGAGCAACTACATAATCTGAAGACTTTCCGTTATTAATTAGTTTTTTATAACTCTCAGCAGCTTTAACAAATTCAAGTTTTGAGAATTGTTTATCTGCTTTTTTCGAACTTTTATCTTGAGCATCAATTGTTGTAATGCTTAGAAAAGTTAATGCGATAAATGTAAATATGTTTTTCATAATAATTTTAGCTTAGCTTATTAAAAATATCTTGGTGATTTTGAAACTTTGGTATTGAAATTTAAGTCGAAATTGATGAAGACTTCGTGAGAAGACTTAGCAATAAAATTTAATTCTGATTGCACACTATCGTAAGAATAACCAATTCTACAGCTTGGACTAACTCTAAAATTTACCATGGCAGTCATTGCTGCATCTAATCTATAACCAACTCCTAATTCAACTATGTCATACATAAATAGATTTGCATTTAAATCTAAGCTTGCAGGAGTTTCAGATGTATATTTTAGAAATGCGTGTGGTTTTAATTTAAAATCATTTGATAAATCAAAGACATAACCAGTTGCTGCAAATAAATGTTGAGTTTCTGATCCTATATTATAATCATCTGCATCTAAGTGAACAGAGTTCAAAATATTCGGCATTGATACTGAAACATAATATTTATTTGGTTTATAAAAATACATACCAGCTCCAATATTTGGGGTCATCTCACTTATGTCATTTGCAAAAAATGGATCATTAAGATCAATCAATGTTAAGTCTACTAATCCGATATCATGAGAAGTAACTCCAGCTTTTAATCCAAATGCAAGTTTGTTTTCTTTTGCTAGATTTAGTGTATATGAAAAATCGATATAAGCATTAGTTTCTTTAACAGGTCCAATTTGATCAGAAATAATAGACATCCCAAGTCCAACATTATTTCCAATTGGCGTATGAATATTTACTGTACTAGTTTCTGGAGCACCATCTAGACCTTCCCATTGACTTCTATATAATATACCAACTCCTAAGCCTTCACTCGATCCAGCGTAGGCAGGGTTAATTACATTCATGTTGTACATGTATTGTGTATATTGAGGGTCCTGTTGAGCATTCGATGAGAATGCGTAAAGAAAAATTAAAATTATTAGATAACGTTTTTTCATTTTTGTTTAATTAAAGTTGTTAGTAATTCAAGTAGATCCAGCTTGTTATAGGGTCCTTACCTGAGTTAAAATAAATAATATAAAAATATGTTCCTACAGGTAAAATTTCGCCATCCTGATTAGTACCACACCACTGATCGACATAGTCGTTTAGTTCGTATACTTTAGATCCATATCGGTTAAATACTTCTGCTTTTTCAATATCTTCCCTATCTTCTAAATGGTCTAATATTAAACAGTCATTAATTCCATCTCCGTTAGGTGACAAGCCTTGAGGCTGATCAACGCAATAACTATTTTGATAAAATTCAACGTGTATTGTTGTTGAGCTCCAACAAGATGTATTGTCATCAAATACACTTACAGTAAACTCACCAGATTCTTCACTTATGTCATCTAAATTATAAGTAGAATCTGGACCTACTTGAACATCTATTCCGTCAAGTGACCAATAATATGTTAGAGAATTTAACTCATTAGCATTTGTAACTTCTACTTCTAGAAGATAATCTTCATTTGCACATTTTATAATATTATCATCTACTGCTATTACTTCAGGAACAGGGAAGAATTCAACTAAAATTTCATCTGTAAATGTACAGTCTGTATCGTTAATTACAATATTAGCACTGTAAAATGCTGTTTCAGTTACTGCTAAAGTAACATCATTAGCTCCATCAATTAAATTTCCGTCCATATACCAGCTAATAGTTGAATTATTAGGTAATCCTCCTGCATCTAAAATCATTTCTTGTCCTTCACACAAAGCATCTCCTGAATCTAGCAGAATATCTTCACCTAAATCTAAGTCCCCGATATTAAAACTGCCTGCAGCGATAAATACAGCAGAATCATATACAGTATCTCCATCGTCAGCAACGACTAATTTTATGTGATATAGTTCATTAGGAATTACGTTCGCTTCTGCTGTCATAGGAATAGTATGCCCTAAAAAGTTAGTTGGACTAGTTAAGGTTGGAAGACCTCCTGGGCCATAGTAGTTACCAAAAAATTCTGGATTTACTGATTCACAATTTGCATTATATTGTTCATCTCTTACGGTAAGAACTGAAATAGGATCTACTGTTCCAGGAACTATAGCTAAATTTGTAGTTACACCTTGAGTGTCAGTTAATAAGAATGCAAAAGCATCAGTAAATGTACATTGGAATGTTCCATATTCTTCAGCTGCAAATATGAAATCAAAACTCATAAAATCTGTAACAGGAATAAAATCAAATTCTAAAATAGAAGCATTGTTAGTATCACCAGCATTTAGACCAGGAATAACAGATTCTAAGTCAGCATCACCAGGCCAGTCATATGTACCATCTCCTAAAACACCTGTTTCAGGACCTACTGCGTTAATCACATCACCAGAAGTCATAATCAAGCCACTTTCAAAAGGCCAAGAAGATCCGTTAGCTTCAAAATAGCCAATACCATTAGTACTACCAAAATCGGAACCTGTGCTATAGGTAACATTAAAAGCTTGAGAACATTCTGAGTCAATTAATACATCAGTAACCAATTCACTAACAGTATATAATTCAGTATCTGTTGTGATAGCTGGTGGTACAGTGAATATACATATGTCAAAGTTTAAGTTTTGCAATTCATTCGCAGTAAAAGAATAAACTCTAATTCTATATGTCTCTCCAACTGTTAAGCCAGATGCAACACTTTCATTTGCATCGCTACAGTATATTTGAGATAAATCATTACAATCATCACCTTGATAAAGTACGTGATATAAATCATTGGTATCTCCATTAATATTGTATAAGCTAATTGCATGATTTTCAGAAACTGCTGTAAATTCAAACCACACATCATCATCATCTGATCCACCACATGCATTTGGTTCACTTGAAGCAGTAGCTGCAACTAAAGTTCCACTTCCAGACTCTGT
>Ga0206125_10001274_pt1 | contig 29690 bp, 27 predicted proteins | sample Helgoland_Spring_4_FD_148598 | JGI IMG/M metagenome (GOLD analysis project Ga0206125, IMG submission 148598) | Pelagic subsurface seawater microbial communities from Kabeltonne, Helgoland, North Sea - Helgoland_Spring_Bloom_20160331_1 | ecosystem: Environmental > Aquatic > Marine > Epipelagic ... | reverse complement strand
AAACCTCGGATAATCCCGCGCTCTGTTTCAATGGTGTCCCTCATTGGTCCCCTCGCAACAGCCAACCGCGAATCCCGCCAGGCCCGGAAGGGAGCAACGGTAGTGGTTATGCTGTGTGCCGAGGTGTGGCTGATGGGGGTCACCGCCATTAATTATCCTCCAGCATCTAATTCCTCTGCTTGTCATTCTGAACGTATGTGAAGAATCTTTTTAGTGTTGCCTCCATTAATGCCAAAGCTTCCTTATTTAATGTTCTGAACGAATGTGAAGAATCTCCCTTTGTAGTGGGGCGCCCAAAAGCGGCGCTACCCTTACTGGATCGTCTCCATGGTTGCAGTGGTTTCCAGCGCTCACAAAACTCGCTTCGCTCAGACAGTTGCTCGTTCAATTTGGAAACCACTGCAACCATAAGCGGAGCCTGACTGATCCAATAAGGGTAGCGCCACTCTTGGGCTTTGTGTGGGGTTTGGTTATGCTTATCTATCAGAGCCTTTTATTTAGAGAGCTCATATTAAAAGCCTCTTTCCGCGCTGGGTTTATCTGCCTATAATGGTTTTTTTATTTTGAAGACCTGTTGAAATGAGTTATCAAGTACTTGCCCGCAAGTGGCGTCCGCGTATTTTTGCCGAGATGGCAGGCCAGCAACATGTGTTGCAGGCGTTGATTAACGCGCTGGATAACGACCGTCTTCACCATGCCTATCTATTTACCGGCACCCGCGGTGTGGGTAAAACCACCATCGCTAGAATTCTCTCCAAATGTTTAAACTGCGAAACTGGTGTCAGCTCGGTTCCCTGCGGAGAGTGCTCGGCTTGTAATGAGATTAATGAAGGCCGTTTTGTCGACCTGATTGAAGTGGATGCGGCATCGCGAACCGGCGTCGATGATATGCGCGACCTGCTTGATAACGTTCAGTACACCCCGGCTCGCGGTCGCTACAAGATCTATCTGATCGATGAGGTGCACATGCTGTCGAAAAACAGTTTTGCTGCACTGTTAAAAACGCTCGAAGAACCGCCGCCCCATGTTAAGTTTTTGTTTGCCACTACCGATCCGCAGAAGCTTCCAATTACCGTACTCTCGCGCTGCCTGCAGTTTAATCTGAAGAATCTCAGCCCCGAGAGAATTACCGAGCACTTGCAGTTCGTCCTCGGCGAAGAGAAGGTGCCTTTTGAAGAGGCGGGTATCTGGTCACTGGCTCGCGCTGCGGATGGCAGTATGCGCGATGCTCTAAGTCTGACCGATCAGGCGATTGGTCACGGCGGTGGAAAAATTAATGACGCTGATGTCAGCTCTATGCTCGGTACTATTGAGCGCAGCTATGTGATTGATATCTGTCGGGCACTCTCTGCAGGATCAGGTCCTGATCTGTTGGCGGCGATCGCCAGAATGGCAGAGCAGTCGCCAGATTATGATGCAGCACTGGCCGATGTGCTGTCGATCTGGCATCAGGTGGCCATAGTGCAAACTGTACCTGAGGCGCTGGATAAGGGTTTGGCCAACTACAGCGAAGTGCTGTCACTCTCCGCAGAAGTCAGTCGCGAAGATGTCCAGCTGTTCTACCAAATTTGCCTGATGGGGCGCAAAGACCTCGAACTTTCTGCCGATGCTAAATCGGGTTTTGAGATGGTGATGTTGCGCGCATTGGCATTTCGCCCGCATAACTCCCCACGCGGAGCTGCACTGGCATCCTCAGGTCAAACAGCTCCTGCGGCGCCAGTTCCTGAAACAACCAAAGCCACACCGGTTCCACCGGAGGTGGAGCCCAGCGTAAAAAAGTCTGAAACGCTAGTCGAGGAAGATAGACCGCCCTGGGAACCTCAGCTCGCAGTGCAAGAGCGCCCGGCCAATAAAGAGCCCTTAGCGCATAAAGAGCCCTCAGCGGATAAAGAGCCTTCAGCAAATAAAGAGCCCTCAGCAAATAAAGAGCCCTCAGCGGATAAAGAGCCTTCAGCAAATAAAGAGCCCTCAGCGGATAAAGAGCCCTCAGCGAATAAAGAGCCCTCAGCTCCTAATGGTGTGCCTGCGGCTTTTTTAAACAATGAGACTCCTTCTGCACCCGCTAATAACGGTGAGCCCTCAGCGCCCAGCAACACAGAAATCCGTTCACAACCTGTTAGTGCGGAGGAGCCGTCAGCTTATTTAAATAAAGAGGAGCCGTCAGCTTGTTTTAATAAAGAGGAGCCGTCAGCTTGTTTTAATAAAGAGGCCCCCTCAGCTTCTCGCAATGAAGTCCCGCCGCAGTCGATCCCCCTGGAAAAATTCACTCCAGAGAACTGGATCCAACTGCGCAAACAGCTAACCATCGTCGCCTCGCTCGGTGAGATCGCCAGCCACTGCCTCTATCTGGGTCGCAGCGGCAGCGAGCTGAAATTTCTTATCGATAGCAACCACAACAGTCTCTACGATGATGCTCACCAGCAGCAGTTTAGTGAAGCCCTCAGCGCCTATTTTAAATCCCCGGTTACTGTCCAGGTTAGTCTCGGCGTTGCTGAGCAGGAAACCCCGCGAGCGGCAAACCTGCGCGAGAAGTCCGAGCGCCTTGCCGAAGCCGTAGAGACTCTAAATAATGATCCCGCCGTGGTTAAATTTAAACAGCTGTTCGATGGAGCAGTGGATGAGCGCTCAGTGCGACCCATAGACTAAACGGCCAAGTGACCGTTTTGAGGAAAGTATGAATATTAATGATTTAATGAAACAGGCCCAGCAGATGCAGGGCAAAATGGCTGAGATGCAAGAGCAGGCGGCAAACGCCGAAGTAATCGGCGAGTCCGGTGCCGGTATGGTCAAAGTAGTGATGACCGGTCGTCACGATGTCCGTCAGGTGACCCTCGATCCCTCGCTGATGCAGGAGGATAAAGAATTTCTCGAAGACTTGCTGGCCGCAGCGGTAAATGATGCGGTGCGCAAGGTCGAAGCCCAGAGCAAGGATGCCTTAGGTAAAATGACCGGTGGTATGGATTTACCGCCCGGTTTTAAAATGCCATTTTGAGAGCAACCCAAACATTAAATAATTGCGAAAGGCCAAGTTTTGTACGGTAATCTAATCGATCAACTTATTGACTCACTGCGCGTGCTGCCCGGTGTTGGCGCAAAGTCCGCTCAGCGCATGGCACTGCACCTGCTCGAACGAGACCGCAGTGGTGCCTCGCGTCTCGCTGAAATGATTGTCGAGTCGGTGGACAAAGTAGGGCGCTGTGGCGAGTGCCGCACATTAACCGAGCACGAGCTTTGTGCTATCTGCAGCAATAGCAGTCGACTGCCGGAACAGATCTGTGTGGTTGAGAGCCCGGCAGACTTATATGCTATCGAACAGGCGGGTAGCTTTCGCGGAAAATACTTTGTTCTACTAGGCCATCTATCGCCAATTGATGGTATCGGCCCTGAGCAGCTGGGTATAGACCAGTTAATTGAACGGCTTAAAAGCGGCGATGTAAATGAATTGATTCTGGCCACCAACCTGACGGTTGAAGGCGAGGCAACTGCGCATTTTATTGCCGATAAAGCCAAGGCGCTGGGTGTCTCTGTGTCGCGGATTGCCTACGGTGTGCCAATGGGTGGTGAACTTGAATATGTCGATGGCGGCACTTTGAATATGGCCCTACAGAGCAGGAAATCCCTCTAGATGACAGCTCCCATAACAGATCCGGTCGCCCAGCATTGGGTGGCCAGTAATGAACAGTTGGCCGCACTCTGCGAGCAGCTGCAATCAGCCAGGTCACTGGCGATTGATACCGAATTTATGCGCACCAACACCTACTTCCCGAAATTGGCTCTAATCCAGCTCTCTGACGGTGAACAGTGCTGGTTGATCGATGTATTAGAGATCGACCAGTTTGCTCCCCTGAAAGCGTTGCTCGAAGCGCCAGGACTGGTGCTTATCTTTCACGCCCCAGGCGAAGATTTTGAAGTGCTCGACCATGCGCTGTCGATTGTGCCTAACAATATTTTTGATACCCAGGTTGCCGCTGGTCTGGCCAATATAGGTTACTCCATGGGCTATGCGCGCCTAGTGGCCCATGTGTTTGATATTGAACTGGGCAAGGAAGATACCAGATCCGACTGGATGGTTCGTCCTCTCAGCGAGCGCCAAAAGCGCTATGCGGCCGACGATGTGCTCTATCTGCACCGTCTGTATAAAATTCTTAGCGATCAGCTTGCCGAGCAACAGCGTCACAGCTGGCTTGATGAAGAGATGCTCGGTCTTCTGGAAATTGCTGCGCAGCGTAAAAAGGCCGCCGATTACTATCTGCGTGTTAAAGGTGCCTGGCGCTTGCAGGGCAGTTCTCTGGCCGTGCTAAAAAACCTCTGTGACTGGCGTGAGGCAACTGCCCGCAGTCTGGATAAGCCGCGCTCGCATATTGTTAAAGACAACGTTCTTTTAGAATTGGCCAACAGTATGCCAACCACTATGGGGCAGCTGCATGGTATTGATGATTGGTACTCGCGCTCGGTAAAGCGTTTTGGTGAAGATGTTTTGCAGCTGATTGCCGATGTCGATCACGACGATATTCCCGATAGCCTGCCACAGCCTCTTTCTCGTGCGGTGGCCGATGTCATGAAGACTATGCGCGCTCGACTCAATGAGGTGGCTGAAGATCAGGCAATTCCCAAAGAGTTGATGTGCAATAAAAAAGAGCTGGAGTCGATTCTGCGTACTGTTGTTGCTGGCGAATGCCAGTGGCCATCCCGACTTACCGATGGCTGGCGGGTTGCTATGGTCACTCCGGTACTGCAGTCGGTTATTGAGAGCAGTGACAGCCTGTGAAAATACTCTGCGATATTTACAAGACTGCCAGCAAGGACGAGATGTATCTCTACCTGAATCGGAGCAAAGGTTTTAAAGCTGTTCCTGAAGCGTTGCTAAAAAGTTTTGGTGAACCGCTCTTAGTCACGACCATGGTGCTGACCGAGAGCAAAAAATTAGCCCGCGCTGATATTGTAAAGGTCATGGCGGATCTCAGTGCCGGGGGGTTTTATCTGCAGATGCCGCCGCCAAAGTTTCCCAAAGCCAGTGACAATCAATGAAATTGCAGCCCTGGTGGGAAGCTGTTTCCCTTACAGATATGAGTGACAGCCAGTGGGAGTCACTCTGCGATGGTTGTGCAAAGTGCTGCCTGGTGAAGCTGGAGGACTATGACAGTGCCGATATCTACCATACCAATGTCAGCTGCCAGCTATTGGATACAGAGTCCTGTCGCTGTTCTGATTACCCGGGTCGCCACAAGGTTGTCGATGACTGTATAAAACTTGATCGCAATAATATTAATACACTGGCATGGTTACCTAAAAGCTGTTCTTATAGGCTTGTGGCTGCAGGGCAGCCACTGCCAGAATGGCACTATTTGCGCTCTGGCGATCGAGAGATGATTCATAGTTACGGAGCTTCACTGCGCGGTAAAGTGGTTTCCGAACTCGAGGTTCGGGAAGAGGATATCGAAGATCATATTATTAAATGGATTGATTAATTATGTTTTCTGCTGAAGATTATTTACAGGGTTGGATCGCTTACAGCATTGGAGTCGGCTGTCTGTTGCTATTTCTGTGGCTGCTTTTACGCAAGTCGGCATGGACGACAGTTCGCCATCTTCTGTTGCTGCTCTCGGCCGCCATTCTTTTAACGCCGGTGACGGCCTATCGCGATGATAGTCATCTGGCCCCGGCATTTTTTGTCAGCCTCTATGAAGGGGTTATGGTCTCGGGGGCAGATGCCGGTTTTCAGCGCGGCCTAGCGCCCATTATTGCGGTGGCAATATTTGCGCTAATTTTTTATTTTCTGGCAAGGTTTCTATGGAAGTTTATTTCACAAAAAACCTCTTCTAGGAACAGCGCAAATAAAGCCAATTCCACGGCCAAGCCGTGCGGTGCAAGACTCAATCCAACGCAGGACTTAGTGGATTAATTTACCGGAGCGGGGGCTCTTTTGTACGCTCTCCAGTCCGCTCTCCAGTCCGCTCTCCAGTCCGCTCTCTAGTCCGCTCTCTAGTCCGCTCTCTAGTCCGCTCTCTAGTTCGCTGGCTCTTACCCCTTATTTCTTCCGCTATATGAAAACTCCGCAGTCATATTGGATTGCTCAGGGCTATTGTTTTTAGCTTATTATGGACAACTGATTGTTTTCAAAACTTAATGTGGACTTAGAGACTATGAAATTTGAAGGGACAGAAAACTATGTAGCTACCGATGAGCTACAGATGGCGGTTAATGCAGCGGTTGCACTGCAGCGCCCGCTGCTGATTAAAGGTGAGCCTGGAACCGGTAAAACTCTGTTGGCAGAAGAGGTCGCCAAAGCCCTCGGCAAGCCGTTGCTAGCCTGGCATATCAAGTCCACAACCAAAGCCCAGCAGGGCCTCTACGAATACGATGCGGTATCGCGACTGCGTGACTCCCAGCTCGGCAATGAAAAAGTTAATGATATCGGCAACTATATAGACAAGGGTAAACTCTGGCAGGCCTTTACCGCCGATGAGCAGGTGGTGCTGTTAATTGATGAGATCGACAAGGCGGATATTGAATTCCCCAATGATTTGCTGCTCGAGTTAGATCGCATGGAGTTTCATGTCTATGAAACCGGTGAGACGATCAAGGCAATCCAGCGGCCGATTGTGATTATTACCAGTAACAACGAAAAAGAGCTGCCGGATGCATTTCTGCGTCGCTGTTTCTTCCATTTTATAAGCTTCCCCGATCGCGCCACTATGCAGCGTATTGTCGATGTGCATTTCCCGGTGATTAAAAAGACTCTGGTCGATCAGGCGCTGGATATTTTCTTTGATGTACGCAAAATTCCCGGCCTCAAGAAAAAGCCCTCAACCTCTGAGCTGGTGGACTGGTTAAAATTAATTCTCTCCGATGATATTCCCGAAGATATTCTTACCAACCGCGATCCCACCAAGGCTATCCCGCCACTCTACGGTGCTCTGCTAAAGAATGAGCAGGATGTTCACTTACTTGAGCGGCTGGCCTTTATGACCCGTCGTGAAGCCCGCTAGAAAGCGCCAAGCAGTTTATAAATGCTGATTAATTTTTTTTATAGCCTCAAGCGCGCCAATGTTCCGGTCTCGATTAAAGAGTTACTGGATCTGCTTAGCGCTATGGAAAAAAATATCGCCTTTGGTTCACTGGATGATTTTTATCTGTTGGCGCGCACCTGTTTGGTCAAGGATGAAAAATTCTACGATCGTTTTGATCGCGCCTTTGGTGCCTACTTTAAAAATCTTGAGAATATCGACGGTATTATTGAAGCGCTAATTCCTGAAGACTGGTTGCGCAAAGAGTTTGAAAAGCATTTTACCGACGAAGAAAAAGCCAAAATCGAAAGTCTCGGTGGGCTGGAAAAGTTAATTGAAGCGTTTAAAAAGCGTCTTGAGGAACAGAAAGAGCGCCATCAGGGCGGTAATAAATGGATCGGTACCGGCGGCACCTCGCCCTTTGGTCACGGCGGTTTTAATCCCGAGGGTATTCGGGTTGGCGGCGAAGGCGGGCAGGGCAGTGCGGTCAAGGTCTGGGAAGAACGCCAGTTTGCCGATCTAGACGATTCGGTGCAGATCGGTACACGGAATATAAAAGTTGCCCTGAGGCGACTGCGCAAGTTTGCCCGCGAGGGCTCGGCGGATCAGCTGGATCTGGATGATACAGTGCGCAGCACCGCGCGCAATGCCGGTCTGCTCGATATTAAAATGGTTCCGGAGCGCCACAATGCGGTCAAGGTGCTGATCTTCTTTGATATCGGCGGCTCAATGGATCCCTATGTGCGCCTCTGTGAAGAGCTTTTCTCCGCGGCTAAAACTGAATTTAAGCATCTCGAATATTTTTATTTCCACAACTGTCTCTACGACTATGTGTGGAAAGACAATCAGCGCCGCCGCGACGAGCAGATATCCACCTACGATCTGCTGCATAAATACACCTCGGACTACAAAGTGATCTTTGTCGGCGATGCCTCTATGGCACCCTATGAGATTAACAGCCCCGGTGGCAGCGTCGAGTATCATAATGAAGAGCCGGGCAGCGCCTGGATGCAGAGAATGTCCCAGACCTTTGATAAATTGATCTGGCTAAATCCGGTGCAGGAGCAGTACTGGGACTACACGCCATCAATTTTAATGCTACGTGAGCTGGTTGGGGGTAAGATGTATCCACTGACACTCGCTGGTCTGGAAAAGGCCATAAGACTTCTTGCAAAATAGATTGTCGAAGTCAGTGGGTCTAGACTTAGAAGAATAAGAAAAAATTAGAAAAATAAGATCGAATAATAAACGCTTTTAAAGCACAAAATAATAAAATGGATGGGTAATGCTATGCGTGTACAAGACGCTGCAGATCAGGCGCTGCAAAAAATAGGGGTGTCGAACCAACAACCAGAACTTCCAGCGCAATCGCTGCTGCAGCTGTGGCAGCAGTCAGTCGCAGATTCCGCTGATCTACCCGCATTTACCTGTATAGGTCAGACTCTTAGCTATGCTCAGATCGACCAGTTAGCCGATCGCGTCGCCACGCATTTTCATCAGCAGTTTAGTCTGCAGGCCGGCGATAGAATTGCTGTGCAACTGCCAAATTTACTCCAGTACCCGATTGTTGTTATCGCTGCCTGGAAGCTGGGTCTGGTTATCGTCAATACCAACCCCATGTACACCCACCGTGAGTTGGTGCATCAATTTAATGATTCCGGTGCCAAGGCGGTAGTGGTTCTGGATCGCTTCTACGACACTGTTGCCGCAGCGCTCCCTGAGACAGGCATAGAAAATGTCATGGTCACCCGGGCTATTGATCTCTTGCCCCAGCCAAAGAAAACTCTGTTGACGGTTGTCAGCAAGGCTTTGGGTAAGCGGCCGACACTGCCAAGCAGCGGTTTTGCGTCATTTTCAGAGGTTGTTTCCGATTCCGGTCAGGCTGACTATCCGCTGCACAGTCCCTCACTAGATGATATCTGCGCTCTGCAGTACACCGGCGGTACCACTGGGGTTTCCAAGGGCGTTATGCTTACTCAGAGCTCAATTATGCACAATATCGCCCAGGCTCTGGAGATGGTCAATGTCGGCGATAATTCGATTCAGAACAATACGATAGTTATGCCGCTGCCGCTCTATCATATCTATGCCTATATGCTGAGCATGGGTTTGATTCCTGCGACCCGTGGTCACAGTCTGTTGATCCCTGATCCGCGCAATATCTCGGCATTTGTTGGCGCGATTAAGAATGTTAAGTTTGAAATGCTCTGCGGCTTAAATTCCCTTTTCGTCTCCCTGATGCAGGATAAAGGCTTTCAGAAACTCGATTTTTCAGCGCTAAATAAAACCCTGTCTGGGGGTATGGCGCTGATGGATTCTGTGGCCAATGACTGGCAGAAGCTGACCGGCTGTGTCGTCAGTGAGGGCTATGGTATGACCGAGTCATCGCCGATTATCTCGATGAATCCAGCGGGCTTTGAAAAAATTGGCTCAGCCGGAATTCCAATTCCCGGCACTCAAATCAAAGTTGTTGACGACAGTGGCGTTGAACAGGAGGTCGGTGGTGTCGGTGAACTGGTTGTCCGTGGAGCTCAGGTCATGCGCGGCTACTGGCAGCGCGAAGAGCAAACCGCCGAGGTGGTTGTCGACGGCTGGCTGCATACAGGTGATATTGTCACTGTCGACGCGGATGGCTATATCAAGATTGTCGACCGTCTTAAGGATATGATTATTGTCTCTGGTTTTAATGTCTACCCCAATGAGTTGGAGCAGGCGTTAACTCAGCACCCCGAGGTGCTTGAATGCGCCGCTATAGGCGTAGCCGACGAAAAGGCCGGGGAAGTGGTCAAGATGTTTGTCGTGGCCAGTGATGATGCCAGCCTGACTGAAGAGCAGGTGATTGAGTTCTGTAAGTCGACGATGGCCGGATATAAGGTGCCAAAGTTTGTTGAGTTTCGCGATGACCTGCCCAAGACCAATGTGGGTAAAGTATTGCGCAAGGAGTTAAAGGCTCAGGAACAGGCAAAGCCCTAGCGCAGAATATTGAGTTAGAGTCTCATTACTCAGGCGTAGGGCGGTTTTGCCTTTAAGGGTAGATTTCAGCTAAGAATTGGCCCCAGCTTCATGGCAATACCCATATCACCCTGAATCTTTAACTTTCCGGTCATAAAGGCTGAAGTGCCGTCCAGCTTGCCCTCGGCCATGGCCATAAAGTTCTCCAGGCTGATAACCATGGTGCACTGGGCTTCGACATCATCATTGCTTACCTGATTGGGTACCTGGGTGGCGTCGAGAACCAAAAAGCCATCATCGCCAAAATCAAACTTTAGGACTGAACCCAAACCACAATCTTCCCCCACCTTCTCTTTTAAACCTGCTGTAACTGCTTCCAATGACATACGGGTATACCTCGTTTATTTTTTTATTCTTTAGTGAATTGGTTTATCTAGTGCTAAATACTCTTCCACTTTAAAAATCTGGGCTTTAAAAATCAAGACATAATGGCTGCCAAAAGATAGTATGAATATCTTCTGTTAGCTTTTGCGCACTGGTTTGCTGCTTTTCACAGGCTAGGATTGCAGGCTAATATGGCCGTTAACGAATAATTAACAATGGATAGGCAATGACCTTAGACAATCCCACTATCGATGTGCGCAAGGGCGAGGAGCTCGATCCTGTGAAATTGGACAGCGTGCTTAAACAGGTTGTGCCCGAGTTAAAGGGGGAGGGAGCGCCGGTTATCAGGCAGTATGCCTCCGGTGCGTCAAATCTCACTTACCTGATCAGCTACGACAGCCGCGAGCTGGTGTTGCGTCGCCCGCCGCCCGGGGTCAAAGCGGCCAGTGCCCATTCAATGATTCGCGAGTATCGGGTGATCAGTGCGCTGCAATCCGTTTACCCGGCTGTGCCCAAGGGAATCTATTACAGCGATGATGAGTCGCTGCTGGGTTCCGAGTTTTACCTGATGGAAAAGGTTGATGGTCTGTTGGTTAAAAGCAGTCTGCCAGCGGCGTGGAATTTTAATGATGCTGATCGTCGAGATTTTGGAAAAACCGTCTTTGATAAGTTAATCGAGCTGCACAGGGTTGACTATGGCGCCGCTGGACTGGCTGATTTTGGCAAGCCTCAGGGCTATGCGGAGCGCCAGATACATGGCTGGAATAAGCGCTTTGCCAATGCCAAAACCCCTGATATCTCTGGCTTTGAGGATATTCGCGAATGGCTTGTGGCGCATGTGCCTGTAGCGGCGGCGGATAATCCCGCAGCGCTGATTCACGGTGACTTCCGTATCGATAATGTGATGATAGACCCAGAGAATCCCTTTAAGGTTGTCGCAGTGATGGATTGGGAGATGGCGGCACTGGGTGATCCGTTGATGGATTTAGCCAACTCACTGGCCTACTGGGTTCACAGCGATGACCCTGCGGCGTTACAGGCGATAAAACAGCAGCCCTCGGATGCGCCGGGGATGTTGCGCCGTGAGGAGATAATCGCTTACTACGCAGAGCAGACCGGTTTCGATACCTCAAAGTGGGATTTCTATGAGGTCTATGGTTACTGGCGGCTTATGGGTATTTTACAGCAGCTCTACTTCCGCTATGTGAATAAGCAGACGCAGGACAAGCGTTTTGCCGGCTACGGCCAGGGCGTTGCTCATTTGGGTGAGTACTGTCGCCAGCTGATTGCAAAGTCTAGCTTTTAAATATAATAAAAACAATTAGCTATAGATTTAACTTATAGTAGTTTAGAGTATTTGTAGCTGCGCCTCTGTGGCTTTTTACAGCTTCCTAAAAGTCTGTATTTTCAGCCAACGGTAGCGTGACTCGCCGTCCGCCTTATTTATTGACATGTTAAGTGCCACAACCTACTGTAAAGCGCATAAATTATTCAAAGGGGTGAGTGGGTGGATATTAATTTTTCAGCACAGGATCTCGCGTTTCGCGATGAGGTGCGGGCGTTTTTTGCCAGTGAATACGATGCCGAAGTTGCGGCGAGTCTCTCGGGCGGCCAGGGTGAAGATTACAAACAGGCGATTATCAGCTGGCAGAAAAAACTCCATGCCAAAGGCTGGATTGCGCCGGGCTGGCCACAAGAGTACGGCGGCACTGGTTGGTCTGTTACCCAGAAGTTTATCTATGAGACCGAGCGTGGTGCGGCTGGTGTTCCCGATGTAGTTCCCTTTGGTTTAAAGATGGTGGCGCCGGTTATCTACAACTTTGGCAACGAAGAGCAGAAGGCCAGGTTTTTACCGCGTATTCTCTCCAGTGATGACTGGTGGTGTCAGGGCTATTCAGAGCCCGGTGCCGGTTCCGACCTGGCAGCCCTGAGTACAACTGCAGAGTATGCCGGCGATAACTATATTGTTAATGGCCGCAAGATCTGGACCACCTTTGCCCAGTATGCCGACTGGATCTTCTGTCTGGTGCGCACCACCAAAGATGTGCGCAAGCAGCAGGGCATAAGCTTTCTGCTGATTGATATGAATACTCCTGGGGTTTCGGTTAAGCCGATTCCAACCATCGACGGCAAGCACAGTCTCAATGAGGTGCTGTTCGATGATGCTCTGGTGCCGAGGGAAAATTTGATTGGTGAGCAGGATAAAGGCTGGACCTATGCCAAGGCGCTGCTCGCCCATGAGCGCACCGGTATGGCCGAAGTCGCCGACTCTAAGCGGATGCTGGCCAACCTTAAGCAGCGCGCTGCGGCAGAGGTCAATGGTGGTCAGCCGATGATTGCCGATCCTGTGTTCCAGATGCGTCTCTCGGATATTGAGATGGAGTTGATGGCACTGGAATACACGGAACTGCGTGTGTTTGCCTCAATGGCTTCCGGTGGAACGCCGGGGCCAGAATCCTCACTGCTAAAAATCAAAGGCACGGAAATCTCCCAGTCAATTCACGAACTGCAACTGCAGCTGGCTGCCTATTATGGCGGTGCTCTTCAGGGTGAGCTGACAAACCAGCAGCTGGGTCACGAGTTTGCCACTGAGGCACGCAAAAGTTATATGTATGGTCGTGCGGCAACTATCTACGGTGGCTCAAATGAAGTGCAGCGCAATGTGATTGCCAAGGCTGTGTTAGGCCTTTAATAGAGCTGGTAACAGGCTTAACAAAATTATTGTTGGAGATGGATTAGATGAATTTTGAATTTTCCGAAGAGCAGGTAATGATTAAAGACAGCGTTGCGCGCTTTGTCCGCGACGAGTATGACTTTGATACCAGGCGTAAAATTATTCACTCAGAAGAGGGCATCAGCCGGGATTTCTGGAATATGTTTGCCGAGCTGGGTTGGCTGTCAATTCCCTTTGCCGAAGAGTACGGTGGTTTTGGCGGTTCGGTTGAAGATACAGTGGCGATGATGGAAGAGCTGGGTAAAGGCATAGTGGTCGAGCCCTATGTGTCGACCGTGGTTATCTTTGGTGGTCTGCTTGCAGCATCGACCAATGAAGCCCTAAAAGCCGACTCTATCCCTAAAATTATCGACGGCAGCTGTCTCGGCAGCTTTGCCTTTCTTGAGCGCCAGTCGCGTTTTGAGATAGCCGATATAGCCACCAGTGCGGTTGTGACAGACACAGGCTATGTTATCAATGGTGAAAAGACCGTGGTGTTTAATGGTGCCACTGCCGATAGCCTGATAGTTGCCGCGCGCACCAGTGGTGGTCAGTACGATCGCCAGGGTGTCAGCCTGTTTATGGTTGATGCCGCCTCCCCGGGAGTCAGCATCGCAAGCTATAAAACCATGGATGGTCAGAGCGCCTCCACGATCAGCTTTAAGGATCTGCAGGTTTCAGCCAGTCAGTTGCTCGGCGCTGTGGATCAGGGTATGGATATTGTCGACCAGGTGATGCCAGACATACTGATGGCATTGAGTGCAGAGGCACTGGGTATTATGGCGACTCTCAATGCGATCACCGTTGACTACAGCAAAACCCGTCAGCAATTTGGTACACCGATTAGCTCATTCCAGGCCCTGCAGCATCGTATGGTCGATACCTTTATGGCTTGCGAGCAGACCAAGTCGCTGCTCTACCGCGGGCTTTGTGATGCAACTGAGCTTGCAGCGAATCCTCAGTTGGGTTCTGTGGAATTGCAAAAGTCAGTGCATGCCCTAAAGGCGACAGTGGCTAAATCTGGTAAATTGATTGGTGAAGAGGCAATTCAAATCCACGGTGGTATAGGTATCACCGACGAGTTAAATATTGGTCATTATGTAAAGCGCCTGATGACCATTAATGTGACCTTTGGCGATGGTGATTTTCACCAGAAGAAATTTAACCAGCTCAGCTATTCGGCTCTCTGAATCTTGCGGGGGCGCATTTCTTCAGGTGATAAAAATCCCGCTGGCAGGTTTTATAATCTAAGGTTTCTAAAAGAAATGTATGGGCTTTATTCAGGGAGTTTAATGATAAACACTGGGGCTTCCACTGGGTTGATTGGCAAATCGGCGGTATACCCACTGATATTGTTCTGGCGCTAATTGAATGCTCTTTTCTATGGCTGAGTTTAGTGCAGTCGCAGCGACTACTGAATCGTCTGTGTGTATGCCTTCAATTCTGTGGAAAACAATTTCAAAGCCTAGCCCCCTGGGTTTGCGAATAGCAGTTGCGAGCAGTACTTCGGATTGGTTGCTGTTCACTAGGGCCTGGGTTAATTTTCCGGTTAAAGCCGGTTGGCCAAAGAACGGTGCGTAAACGCCAGCCTTTTTGGTCGGTAAGTGATCTGAAAGGATCGCCAGTACCATATTGTTGCGCATGCCTTTAAGTGCTTGCCTGACGCCACTAGCATTTGTGGCAAACATTTTGGACCCTAAGCGGCTGCGGCTTTTAAAAATAACTTTTTCAAACCAGGTTGCTTTTATAGGTTTGTACATCGCCGCAAAGGGGTAGTTTTTGGGAATGCAAAAGTTGAGTAATTCCCAGTTCCCCATATGCGGCAAAACAATTACCACGCCACGATTTTGCTGATGGGCAACTTCAAGGAGCTGAGGATTTTTAACAGTAACCCGATTAGAGAGGTAGTCTGGATTACCGAACCATACATAGGCTGATTCCAAAAACCACTTTCCGGTTTCTTTTGCATTTTGGATTAACAGTTTCTCACGTTCGGTAGCGGATTTTTCAGGAAAGCAGACTTTGAGATTGCAACGGGAAATATGCGCGCGTTTACGGTTACATGTAATAAGCAGCAAACCCAGCTGACATCCTATTGCTTGAGACCAGCGGAGTGGCAGGAGACCAAATGGTGCTATTAGGCAAGCAATAAGAAAAAACTTTAAGTTTTGCATGAGTTCAGTAGTTCAATTATGAGCTGAAAAATGGCGGGAAAGTTATAATTTTATAGGGCCTTTTTTTCTTGAGAAGATTACACTATTTTAAGTTTTCACTCTACTGAAAGTTCGGATTGGAAGCCTCAATAACACTGGTATTCTAATGTTTTTCGTAATTTTGATAGTAAGATAAATTTACTTTTTTTATAGATATAATCGTCACGAATTGGTTGTAAGCTTAAGGAATAGTCAATGAATGAACCAGATAATAAAACTATATTAGGGCACCCGCGTGGGCTGTTAATTTTATTTCTTACCGAAATGTGGGAGCGCTTCTCCTATTACGGTATGCGCGGTCTGTTAATTGTCTATCTCACTCAACACTTTCTGTTCTCCGATGAAAAATCCAGCCTGATCTACGGTGCCTATACGGCGCTGGTCTATGTGATGACCATTGTTGGTGGCTCTCTGGCAGATCGCTATCTCGGCGCGCGCAAGGCGGTTACCTTTGGCGCCATACTACTTACCCTAGGGCACTTTGGTATGAGCTTTGAGGGGGAGGGTTCCAGGCAGTTGGTAACCTATGGCGACAGCCAGTACCAGATAAAGCTCGATGCCCGCGGCGGTGATGCTCGTCAACAGATTGTGACTGATCAGGGTATTTCCTATATCAACTTTACCGAAACCAGTATGAAGATTGCCGAGCCTGAGACTGTCGGTCTGCCTGCGACTATTGCGCGGGATCAATTATCGATCAGTGTCGAGCGCGAAGAGTTCTACCTGAATGTTCTCTACCTCTCTCTGGCACTGTTGATTGCCGGGGTGGGTTTTTTAAAGGCCAATATCTCCACTATTGTGGGTTCACTCTATGGCTTTGGTGATTCGCGGCGCGATTCCGGATTTACGATTTTTTATATGGGTATCAATATTGGCGCATTTCTGGCGTCAATCTTCTGTGGTTATCTGGGTATTGTTCACGGCTGGAAATACGGCTTTGGTCTCGCCGGTGTGGGTATGTTGCTGGGGCTGATTATCTTCCTCTCCTGTCAGCATTGGTTGCAGGGTAAGGCCGAGCCACCCTCAGTTGAAAAGCTTAAAGAAAAAGTATTTCTGTTTATTAACCTGGAATGGTTCTGCTATCTGATCGGTCTGGGGATTATTGTTGTCTCTATGTTACTGGTGATGAATGAAGAGCTGGTGGGCGGCATACTGGGCCCGCTGGGTGTGCTGATGTTTGTTCTGCTAGTCAGCTATGCATTTACTCAACTTAAAGGGGATGAGCGTTCGCGAATGCTGGCGGCAATCTACTTTATATTGGCGCAGATTCCTTTCTGGGCATTATTTGAGCAGGCGGGGTCCTCGCTCAATCTGCTAACGGTTCGTCTGGTCGATCGCGAGATATTTGGCTGGTCGGTACCCGGGCCGGTCTTTCAGTCGCTCAATGCCGGATTTATCTTCCTGTTTGCACCGTTAATTGCCTGGCTGTGGATCTGGCTGGCCAAACGCAAGCTCAACCCCCCGACGGCGGTTAAGTTTTCTCTAGGTGTGGCTATGGCCGGTTTGGGCTTTTTAGTGCTGGTAGCTGGTATGAAGGGCTCCGGTGCTGTGGGTCTGACACCGGTGATATTTATCTTTGCCGTCTACTGGGTTCACACCATGGGTGAGCTGTTAGTTTCACCGGTAGGCTTATCTGTGGTCACCAAACTCGCCCCGGTGCGGGTTGTGGGTATGACCATGGGTGCCTGGTTCCTCTATTCCGGTCTATCCAACTACCTGGCGGGGGTTATAGCGCGAACCACGGGTGCAGAGACTATTGGTGGGCAGATGACCAATATAGCGGTCGCCAAGGCCGGATATATTCAGGTCTATACCCAGGTAGGTTATATAGCCTTAGGTATTGCACTGCTGATGCTTCTGTTATCGCCAGTTATCAGCAAGATGATGCGCGGCGCTGATTAGAATGCGCTGACTAAAAGGTGCCAATAAAAAGGTGCTGGTCAAGAATTAAAACTGAAAATAATTACTCATCAACAAGTTATTTAGGGAGTGTATGCAACATGCCACAGCTAATAAAAAAACAGGAAATTGATCAGTATATTGGTCATATCTGTGAGCCCACAGACTGGTTCGAAGTCACTCAGGATCAGGTCGATACCTTTGCCGACTGCACATTGGATCGACAGTTTATCCATACGGACCCAGTGGTTGCCGCCCAGACACCTTTTGGCGGCACTATTGCCCACGGATTTCTCACCCTGTCCATGCTCTCGCATTTTGCCGAGAGCTTTGGCCTGATTATCGAAGGTATCTATATGGGCGTGAACAAGGGCTTTGATAAGGTGCGCTTTGTATCGCCTGTTCCGGTTGGTAGTAAGATTCGCGGTCATGCCACTATTCTCGATATCAATGAAAAACGTCCCGGTCAGTTTGATTTTAAAATTGAAGTGACCGTTGAGATTGAAGGAGTTGAGAAACCTGCACTGGTCGCTGAATGGTTATCCGTTCAGATGGCTAAATAAAAAATAATAATCAGTTCCAATTTACGAGGTAAGAAATGAGCATTAATTTTCAAGGTCAAGTAGCAATTGTTACAGGTGCAGGAAATGGTCTGGGACGCTCCCATGCATTGGCACTGGCAGAGCGCGGCGCAAAAGTGGTGGTTAACGATCTCGGTGGTGCCCGCGATGGCACTGGCGCCTCATCCGATGCGGCAATGGAAGTGGTCGGCCTTATCGAAGCAGCAGGCGGTGAAGCCTTTGCCCACGGTGCCAATGTTGCCAATTTCGATGAAGTACAGGATATGGTTGCTCAGGCTATGGATAAGTGGGGTCGGGTCGATATCCTGATTAACAATGCCGGCATTTTGCGCGATAAGTCATTTGCCAAAATGGATCTGGCCGATTTTAAGCTGGTGATGGATGTGCACCTGATGGGCTCGGTAAACTGCACCAAAGCGGTCTGGGACATTATGCGTGAGCAGAATTACGGGCGTATTCTGATGACCACTTCTTCCAGTGGTATGTATGGCAACTTTGGCCAGTCCAACTATGGTGCGGCAAAGATGGCGCTGCTCGGTTTTATGAACACGCTGGTGCTTGAGGGCGGTAAAAACAATATTCATATCAACGCTCTGGCACCGACTGCCGGTACTCGTATGACTGAAGATCTTATGCCGCCGCCGGTATTGGCCATGTTGACACCGGAATCTGTTACCGCGGGTGCGCTGGTGCTCTGTGATGAAAATGCCCCAACCAGAACTATTCTCTGTGCCGGTGCCGGTGGCTATGCCACGGCCAGCATCTTTGAGACCGACGGTATTTTTGTGCCTGCAGATAAGCAAAACCCGGATGAGATCAGAGCCAACTGGGATCAGCTAGCAGATATCTCTAATCACAAAGCCCTCGAATCCGGTGCCAAGCAGACCGAGAAGTTTGTGATGAAAGCGATGGCTGCGCTACAGGGCTAGTAGAGAGCAGAGCTAATTAGGCAAATAAATTAATTTTGTTAAGGATTTTGTTATGAAAGAAGCCGTTATTGTTTCAGCCGCTCGCACCCCAATCGGTCGGGCATTTCGCGGTGCATTCAACAACCTTGAAGCACCTTCTATGACTGCTCAGGCAATCAATGCCGCAGTAGAGCGCGCTGGCGTAGATCCGGCAGAAATTGACGACTGCATTATTGGTGCGGCAATGCAGCAGGGCACCCAGACCATGAATCTCGGTCGTCAGGCAGTGATGGCTGCAGGTCTTCCGGTCACTGTCTCTGGAATGACCGTTGATCGCCAGTGCTCCTCCGGACTGATGGCTATCTCCATTGGTGCCAACAATATTACCAATGATGGTTCTCAGGTAATTGTTGCCGGTGGCTGTGAATCTGTCAGCCTGATCCAGAATGAGCATTTTAATGCTCACCGTCTGGTCGACCCGCTGGCCATTAAACATGCGCCACTGATCCATATGCCGATGCTGGATACCGCAGAGACAGTTGCCAAGCGTTACGGTATCTCTCGCGAAGCACAGGATGAATATGCCGTGACTTCTCAGGCGCGCACGGCGGCGGCTCAGGAAGCTGGGCTATTTGCCGATGAGGTTATAGCGGTGACAGCCACCAAGCTGGTTACCAATCGCGAGACCGGTGAGGTGAGCAAAGAAGAGGTGACGCTAAGCAAGGATGAGGGCAATCGACCCGGCACCAGTATTGAGAATCTCGCGGGCCTAAAGTCGGTGCGCGATGGAGGTTCAATTACAGCGGGTAACGCCTCACAGCTATCCGATGGTGCGGCGGCAGTCGTTCTGATGGACAGCACTCTGGCCTCGCAGCGCAATCTTGAGCCCCTGGGTGTCTATCGCGGAATGGCGGTGGCAGGCTGTGAGCCGGATGAGATGGGTATTGGCCCGGTGTTCGCGATTCCCAAGTTGCTGCAGCGCCATGGTTTAACTATTGATGATATTGGTCTCTGGGAGCTAAATGAGGCGTTTGCCGTGCAGGTGCTTTACTGCCGCGATAAGTTGGGTATTCCCATGGAGCGTTTAAATGTCAACGGCGGCTCTATCTCTATAGGTCACCCCTTTGGTATGAGTGGTGCGCGTATGGTTATGCATGCGTTGATGGAAGCCAAACGTCGCGGCGAGAAGTATGTGGTAATTACCATGTGTGTCGGTGGTGGTATGGGTGCTGCTGGTCTCTTTGAAGTCTTTTAGGCAAAGCTTGTAAAGAAAGCCTGTAAAAAAAAGGGGCCCTACATATACAATCGTAAGGCCCCTCCGGGGAGAGCTGATCCGTGCTCTGTACTCAATCCCCGTTTCGTAAATGTCTAAAACAGGCGGTTATCTTTCCAGTATAGCGGTGACTCCCTGACCGCCAGCTGCACATATGGAGATAAGACCGCGCCCCTGTCCCTTTTGTTCCAATAATTTTGCCAATGTAGCAATTATTCTTGGTCCGGTTGCTGCAAATGGATGTCCAGTGGCAACGCTGGAGCCTTTGATATTTAATTTTGCACGATCAATACTGCCCAGCGCGCCATCCAGTCCCAGTTTGTTTTTACAGAAATCCTCGTCTTCCCAGGCTTTCATGGTACACAGTGCCTGAGCGGCAAAGGCTTCGTGAAGTTCGTAGAAATCAAAGTCCTGCAAGCTCAGGTCAGCGCGCTTGAGCATTCGCGGCACGGCGTAGGCGGGGGCCATTAATAGGCCTTCACTGTCTTCACCCTGAGAGTAAAAATCTACCGCCGCTACTTCGCTAAACGACAGATAAGCCATAACTGGCAGATTGTGCTCAGCGGCCCAGTCTTCGCTGGCCAATAGGATTGATGCAGCGCCGTCGGTCAATGTGGTTGAGTTGGCGGCGGTCAATGTACCATTTTCTCGATCGAAAGCAGGCTTTAACTTGGCCAGTTTCTCCAGCGGTGTATCGCGCATAATGCCGTCGCGCTCGACACCGTTAAAGGGGCTGAGCAGATTATCAAAGAAACCTTCATTGTAGGCAGCAAGTAAATTCTGGTGGCTGTTCCAGGTCAGCTGATCCTGGTCTTCACGGCTAATGCCCCATTGTTTAACCATCAGCTCACAGTGCTGTCCCATCGACAGGCCGGTGCGCGGTTCTGCATTGGCGGGGAGTGAGGGGAGCATAAAACTGGGGCGGAAACGCAAGAGTATTTTTAGTCGCTCACCGGTGCTTTTGGCTTTATTGAGATCCAGAATCATACGGCGATATTTTTCATTTAGCGCAATAGGTGCGTCGCTGGCGGTATCTGTGCCGGCAGCAATGCCGACATCAATTTGTCCGAGAGCAATTTTATTGGCCACCAGAATAGCCGCTTCAAGACCGGTGCCGCAGGCTTGCTGAATATCGTAGGCGGGAGTTTCCAGTGCCAGACCTGAGTTTAATGTCGCCTCGCGCGCCAGATTAAAGTCTCGGGAATGCTTCATTACCGCGCCAGCAGCAACTTCACCGAGACGCTGTCCCTCAAGCCCGAAGCGCTCCACTAGGCCCTGCAATGTCGCCGAGAGCATATCCATATTGCTGGCATTGCTGTAGGCGGTGTTGCTGCGCATAAAGGGGATGCGATTTCCGCCGATAATTGCGACTCTTCGTATTTGACTCATGATTATCAATCCCCTTGATTATGGCTTTTTTTAGTTAGAAACGTGGAGCTCCGCATTGAGTTCCACGGCACTTTTATTGGTCAGGCATTCAACTGTGCCTGAAACTGAGTTACGTCTAAATAATAGATCACTTTTACCGGCCAGTTCACGGGCTTTCATCTTGCCTGTGGCCTGCTTTTGATCATCGAGCATAGTGACAATGGTGCCGGCGGTAATATATAGCCCCGACTCCAATGTGCAGCGATCACCCAGGGGGATGCCGAGACCGGCATTGGCGCCAAGCAGGCATTTCTCACCCATGGAGATAACCATATTGCCACCACCGGAGAGGGTGCCCATAATTGAAGCGCCGCCGCCAACATCAGAGCCAGCCCCGCAGAAGACACCGGCAGAGACACGGCCTTCAATCATATTCGGGCCTTCGGTACCGGCGTTAAAGTTAATAAAGCCCTCGTGCATCACAGTGGTGCCTTCGCCCACATAGGCGCCGAGACGGACTCTTGATGTATCGGCAATACGCACACCGCTGGGCACCACGTAATCGACCATCTTCGGAAACTTGTCGACGCAGTTGACTGTTAGTGGCTGTCCGGCCATACGCGCCGCCAGCTGGCGATCAGGTAGTTCTTCGATATCAATAGCGCCTTCGCTGGTCCAGGCAACATTTTTCAGCGCGCCAAAGACACCGGTAAGATCAGTGCCGTGGGGCTTGACCAGACGGTGAGATATTAGGTGCAGCTTCAGGTATCCCTGGGGCACAGAGGTCGGTGGCAGATCATCTGTCATCAATACGGCAACCACCGGACGCTTGGATGCGGCCAGCTGTTCAACCGATGCTGCCAGATCAGAGTAGCCGTTGTGGCTCAGTGCTGATTGCAGGGCTGCCAGTTGCTCAGTGCTCGGCTCGATCTCACCAGACTTGATGCCGAGGCTGAGTTCGAGAATATCGCAGACTGTCTGCTCTGGATTTAGAAGTGGTGATGGGTAGAAAACTTCCAGCCATTCTCCATTGCTATTTTTAGTGCCAACACCGATTGCGAAACTGTACAAGTTGCTCATGCTTTTACTCTTTTGTTAGTATTAATTATATTTAAAACAATTAGTTATAGAATTTATTTAAGGTGATTTATTGCTTTATTTCTTAAAAATGTTTTGGTAATTCTCGGCTTTAAAGCCGACGGTAATCCTGCCATCTATATCCAGAACCGGGCGTTTTATCATTGCTGGATGCTCAATGAGCAGGGCGCCGACATTGTCGCGGTTGGTGCTCTCCTGAACGCTGCTATCCAGCTTGCGCCAGGTGGTACCGCGGCGATTGAGTACGGTTTCCCAGCCAGCCTGCTCAATCCACTGTTCAATGCTCGCTGGGTCTATTCCATCCCCGCGAACATCGTGAAATTTATACTCAATACCATTGTCAGTCAGCCAGTTGCGGGCTTTTTTAATGGTGTCGCAGTTTTTAATACCATAGACAGTGATCACGGATTTACCTTCCTTGTTTAAGGGGCGTTAGCATAGCAAAAGAGTTACGGCTTATGGGCGATAAATGGATTTTTACGCTTGGGATAGCAGGTGGTGCAGATATCGCAGACCCTGCCATCACAGCCTCGCGCGCTGCAGTGCTCACGTCCATAAAAGATTATTTGCAGGTGTAGGGCATTCCACTGGTCGCGGGGGAAGAGTTTTTTTAAATCTTTTTCGGTCTGGGCGACATTCTTGCCTTTGGTCAGTCCCCAGCGCTGGGCGAGGCGGTGAATATGGGTGTCCACCGGGAAGGCCGGGTGGCCAAAACCCTGAGACATCACCACGCTGGCGGTTTTGTGTCCGACACCGGGCAGTGCTTCCAGTGCTTTCCAGTCATCTGGTACTTCACCGCTGTGCTCTTCAACCAATATCTTTGAGAGGTTGGAGATAGCGCTAGATTTCTGCGGTGCCAGACCGCAGGGGCGAACTATTTTGTAGATGGTATCCAGCGGCACATGCTGCATATCAAAGGGGTTATCGGCTTCAGCAAACAGTGCCGGTGTTACCTGATTAACGCGGATATCTGTGCACTGTGCGCTGAGTAGTACTGCGACAAGCAGCTCAAAATGATTGCGGTGATCCAGGGGCACCGGGGTTTCCGGATACAGCTCCTGTAACCGTTTTAAGATAAATTCAGCGCGTTCCTTCTTTAGCATCTCTTATCCTTTAGCTTTTTATACTCTCTACAAACAGCCTGATACGCTGGGCGGCTTCAATACATTCGCCAGTTTCTGCGACCAGCGCTAGACGCACGCGGTTTTCACCTGGATTGCCACTGTCAGTCTGTCGCGATAGGTACTGGCCGGGCAGCAATGTGACATTTTGCTGGGCGAATAGCTGCTGGGCAAAATCTGTATCGGCAATCGGGGTTTTTGGCCATAGATAGAAGCTTGCCTGTGGTTGCGGAAAGTCCAGCACCGGGCTGAGTATTTCGGTAACTGCGGCAAACTTCTCGCGGTACAGTCTGCGGTTTTCAACCGTGTGTGCCTCGTCGCTCCAGGCGGCTGTTGAAGCTGCCTGAACCGCTGTCGACATGGCGCAGCCATGGTAGGTGCGGTAGCGCAGGAAGGCTTTTAATATGCCGCTATCACCGGCGACAAAGCCGGAGCGCAGGCCGGGCAGGTTGGAGCGTTTCGAGAGGCTGTGGAAAACTACGCAGCGGCTGTAGTCGCTGCGGCCCATCTCGGCGCAGGCCTGTAACAGTCCTGGAGGTGGCCTGTCTTCCCGCAGGTAGACTTCGGAGTAGCACTCGTCGCTGGCAATAATAAAGTCGTATTTGTCGGCCAGGTCGATGGCCTGTTGAAATTGCTCGACACTGATCACTGCACCTGTGGGATTGCCCGGGGAGCAGAGATGTAACAGCTGACAGCGCTGCCATACCGACTCGGGAACTGCGCTCAGGTCGGCGATAAAGTTATCTTCTGCATTGCAGTTTAAATAGTGAAGTTCTGCACCGGCGAGCAGGGCGGCACCCTCATAGATCTGATAGAAAGGATTTGGCGTGACTACGAGTGGTTTAAGGGCTTGTTGTGGGTCTATCACTGCCTGGGTAAAGGCAAACAGCGCTTCGCGGGTGCCGGTAACCGGAAGCACATGTCGGTCGGCATCAATGCTCTGGCTGGGCAGATTAAAACGCTGTTGCAACCACTGGGCGATCGCTTCGCGCAGTGGCTGCCCACCTCTGGTGGCTGGATAGACGGCGACCTGGTCAACGTTGTCGATCAGCGCCTGTTTCACAAATGCCGGTGACTGGTGTTTGGGTTCGCCAATCGACAATGAGATAGGCTTGAGATGCTCGGGCGGGGTGATACCGGCCTTGAGTTCATTGAGCCTTTCGAATGGATAGCGATGCAGCAAGTCGAGATTGGGATTCATATTGTCTACTTTTAAGTTTGCTCTCTAAAACGTCAGCATTACTGCCAGATTTTCATTTTGCGCAGTTCGTATTCTTTGCCATCTTCCTGATTGCGCTCGTCGAGCTCTGTGCAGATAGTTTCTTTTAGGGTTTTAACCAGGCCGGCATTGGTAATCGGTTTTGAATGTCTATCGGCGAGGTAAAAGATATCTTCTACGCGCTCCCCCAGGGTTGAGATCTTGGCGTTGAGTACGCGCAGTTCGAAGCGCACAAAAATTCTCGCCAGATGGGCCAGAAGTCCTGGGCGATCCGGTGTGATAATTTCCAGTACTGTGGTTTCTGTCTCGCTGTCATTGCGCAGCGAGGCAACGGTTTTCAGGGCGAAGTTTTTTAACTGTCGCGGTGTGCGGCGCTGAATATCAAAGTCGACATTCTGCGGGTTGCTAATCGCCTCGTTGAGAGTCTTGATAATTTTGCTGCTCAGGGCGCTGTTGCCGGCAACCGGCTGGTTGGATTCGTCGAGCACATAGAACACGTCGAAGGCGGTGCCGTCAGTGGCGGACTGCAGGCGTGCATCCTGAATATTGAGATTCAGTTTGTCGAGGGTGGCCGCGGTGATGGAAAAGATATTTTCGCGGTCTTTGGAATGGACAAAAATCTGTGTCGCCACGGGTATTTCAACGCCCACATCATTGAGCAGAATAACCGGCTTGTCTGGGTTTTGGTTATCAATAATCGCCTTGGTAAACAGGGCGATATCTTCAGCGCGCTCGCGCAGGAAGAACTCCTCATTGACATCTTTCCATACATTGATGGCCTGGGCGGGTTCGATATTGTCAGACATCAGGGCACCCAGTGCTGCGGCTTTGGCATCTTTTAACCAGGCTGATTTTGCCATCGGTTCTTCGACGCCCATCTGCAGTACTCGCTTAGTTTCGAAGTAGAGGTTGTGCATCAGCGAACCTTTCCAGTCGGTCCACAGGTGCGGGTTGGTGGCATTAATATCCGCGACGGTCAGCACATAGAGATGATCGAGGTGGATTATGTCACCAACATGGCTGGCAAAGCGGTGGATCACATCTGGATCTGAGGTGTCTTCGCGCTGCGAGATACTCGACATCAGCAGGTGGTTTTCTACCAGCCATTTAAGGAGCTTGATCTCCTGGGGTTTGAGGCCATGACGCAGGGCAAAGTCTTCAATATCCACAGAGCCGAGTATCGAGTGATCGCCACCGCGGCCCTTGGCAATATCGTGATAGAGGGCGGTGATAATAATCAGTTCTGGCTTGGGGAAGTTCTTGTAAATATGCGATGCCACCGGGAAACGCTCGGCGACTTCTGGCAACACCAGGCGACGAATATTGCGCACCACTTCGAGGGTGTGCACATCGACCGGGTAGATATGAAAGAGGTCGTGTTGCATCTGGCCGACAATCTTGCCGAACTCGGGCAGGTAGCCGCCGAGTATGCCGTAGCGATTCATGCGCTGCAGCTGTGCCGAGAGCAGGTAGGGCGCCTTTAGGATGCGCATAAATAGCGCGCGGTTTTCTTCACTGTTGCGAAACTCATCGTCAATCAGGTTGCGATGCAGGCGTATTTGGCGAATAGTCGAGGCGCGAATTCCCTGAATCTGATCGTTTTCGCCGAGGATGGCAAACAGTTCGAGCAGAGCCGATGGGTGATTGATAAATACCGAGCTGTCGGTGGTATCCAGGTAGTTGCCGCGAATCAAAAAGCGTTCATTGATCTTTTTAACAACTTTGGTTTTGTTTTTGCGATAGATGGATTCGTCGAGATACTGCAACAGAACATCGTTTAGCTCTCGGATCGACATAACCACGCGGTAGTACTGCTGCATAAACTTTTCGACAGCCAGTCGCCCATCGCTGTCAGTGTAGCCAAACATAACTGCGAGTTTGCGCTGGTAGTCAAACAGCAGTCGCTCTTCGGGGCGCTCGGCAATCAGGTGCAGGCCGTAGCGAACTTTCCAGAGAAATTCTTCATCGCGGCGCAGGGTTGCGTACTCTTCTTCGGAGAGAAAGCCTTTGCTCACCAGATGGGAGCGGCGGTTGACCTGAAAGTGGCGTTTGGCCGTCCAGTTGATAACCTGGATATCTCGCAGGCCGCCAGGTGCCTCTTTAATATTGGGTTCAAGGTTGTACTCGGTATCCGCATGTTTGCGGTAGCGCTCTTCCTGCTCGTTGATCTTGCCGCTGTAAAAGGCGGCGGATGACCAGATTTTTCGAGGCCCGGTTTTGGTCAGCAGTTTTTCTAAAAGTTTCGGGTCCCCGCACAGTAGGCGGGTTTCCATCAGGTTGGTGGCCACGGTGATATCGCCGCGAGCCTCTTCAGCACATTGGCTGAGTGATCGGGTGCTATGACCAATTTTTAATTGAATATCCCAGAGAAAGGTCAAAAATTGCTCGATGCTGGTGCGGTACTTCTCCGGCTTGTTGCGGCGCATCAGGATCAGCAGATCTATATCTGAGTGGGGATGGAGCTCGCCGCGGCCATAGCCGCCAACGGCAATCAGGCTGATATCCGCATCCCATTCAAAGCGCTGCCAGGCGTGGCGCAGAATAACATCGGCAAATTGAGACTGTTCATTGACCAAATGATGAACCTCTTCACCCTCGTGGAAGCGGTTGTTGAAGTGATCCTGGGCGGCAGTCAGTGCGTTGCGGAAAACTTCAATAGGATCGCCGTTTTCAACATCGTCGAGAAAGCGCTTTTGATCGAAAAACAGCGGTGCGGTATCGGATTCTGAACTCATAAATAAATTTTTTATTGCCTGTAGATTGCTAATGCTTGTAAATTATTGTCGTTGGTAACTTACGCTCTTTTGTAGGGTTCTTCGCTGCGCGCGGTAAGTACTTCGCAGCCATCGCTGGTAACAACCAATGTGTGTTCCCACTGAGAGGAGAGGCGGCCATCTCTGGTTTCAACAGTCCAGCCATCGCCTTTTAGTTTGGTACTGTGCTTGCCGGCATTGACCATGGGTTCGATGGTAAAGGACATACCCTCGACAAGTTTCAGGCCAGTATCTGGCGTGCCGTAATGCAGCACCTGTGGCTCTTCATGAAACTCTAGCCCTATACCGTGACCACAGTAGTCGCGAACGACAGAGTAGTAGTTGGCCTCGGCATGCTTTTGGATACGGTGGCCAATATCACCGAGTCGCGCGCCGGGCTTAACCATATCGATGGCCAGATAGAGACATTCCTGAGAGATGTCGATAAGGCGCTGGGCGTGTGGGGCTACAGTGCCCACCGCGAACATTTTGCTGGTGTCGCCGTGCCAGCCATCTTTTATAACTGTCACGTCTATATTGATAATGTCGCCATTTTTAAGAATTTTTTTCTCTGAGGGGATGCCGTGGCAAACTACCTGATTGATTGATGTGCAGACCGATTTTGGAAAGCCGCGATAGCCAAGACAGGCGGGTATGGCTTTTTGCACATTGACTATATGGTCATGACAGATTCGATCCAGCTCTTCGGTGCTGACACCGGGCACCACATATTCACCGATTAATTCGAGTACCTCTGCGGCCAGGCGTCCGGCTTCGCGCATCTTGGCGATATCATCCGCCGATCGTAATTGTATTGTCATACTCAACCTCATCCTTTATTTGGGCGCTATTGTACTCATCTATAGGTCAATGAGGGAGTGCCTTTGGCGGTTATTCACAAACTATCTGCAACTGTAATTGCGAATCTCGGTTTTGTTTATCCAGTCGGCCCTTAACAGCAGCGACTTTATAGGGCTTTTTACGCAGCTTTTTCTTTAATTGGACTCGTCGTTATGGTATAAAGCGCGCCGGTTACTGAGATGTCTCGGCAACCGGTAATTGAACTTAACTTTTTTTAAACGACACACACGTTCCGACACAGCGATCTGGGTGCCCGATAAGCGCGATTTATGGCTTCGAAGGTTGATCACTGGGGTACGTGGAGGCCTAACCCCTAAAAGGAAAAATTATGTCTTCTGTAAGTATGCGCGAAATGTTGCAAGCTGGTGTTCACTTTGGTCACCAAACTCGCTTCTGGAATCCTAAAATGAGCCAGTTTATCTTCGGCTCACGAAATAAAGTCCACGTTATTAACCTTGAGCAAACAGTACCTGCCTTCAATGAAGCGCTGGAAATTCTGCGTGTTGAAGCTGCCAAGGGCAATCAAATTCTATTTGTCGGTACCAAGCGTGCCGCACAAAAAATCGTTAAAGAACAGGCCGAACGCTGTGGCATGCCATACGTTAGTCATCGCTGGTTGGGTGGTATGTTGACCAACTACAAGACTATCCGTGCATCTATCCGCCGCTACCGCGATCTGGAAACTCAAGAGGCCAATGGTACTTTTGAGAAGCTGACCAAGAAAGAGGCTCTGATGCGTGCGCGCATGAAGGCCAAGCTGGAAAATTCAATCGGTGGTATTAAGGATATGAACGGCTTGCCGGATATTATCTTTGTTATCGATGTGGATCACGAGCGTATTGCGATCAACGAAGCTAACAAGCTGGGTATCCCGGTTGTTGGTATCGTCGATACTAACAGCAACCCTGATGGTGTCGACTATGTAATTCCAGGTAACGATGACTCGATCCGTGCGATCAAGCTCTACGCTGCCTCTGTTGCTGACACTATCCTTGAAGGCAAGGCGCAGTCAGCCACTGTATCCAGCAAGGACGAGTTTGTTGAAGTCGAAGAAGAGGCTGCACCAGCAGTTGAAGCTCCGGCGGCAGAAGCTCCAGCTGCAGATGATGCTTCTAAGGAAGCTGCTGCAGAGTAATCGCTGGCGACACATAGTACTTAAGACTTAAAGGGGGCCGCTGCCCCCTTTTTTAAAAACAATTTTATGATTTAGAGAGGAATACAATGGCACAGGTAACAGCATCTTTGGTAAAAGAGCTGCGAGATCGCACAGGTCTGGGCATGATGGAGTGCAAGCGTGCACTGAATGAGTCTGGCGCGGATATCGATAAAGCTATTGAAGA
>Ga0206125_10001270_pt1 | contig 29708 bp, 21 predicted proteins | sample Helgoland_Spring_4_FD_148598 | JGI IMG/M metagenome (GOLD analysis project Ga0206125, IMG submission 148598) | Pelagic subsurface seawater microbial communities from Kabeltonne, Helgoland, North Sea - Helgoland_Spring_Bloom_20160331_1 | ecosystem: Environmental > Aquatic > Marine > Epipelagic ... | reverse complement strand
AATCTTAGAGCCAGAGTCAACTAAATTCATACCACTTCCATCAACAAGGGTAACCCTTTTTCCATATCGACTCGCGTACAAAGAATATGTTGTAGGGCTTTCGGCTTTGTCTACAAAGTAAACGCCATACCCCGATACCATTCGCTTAAGCTTCTCAGGTATCACCTCTTGTACATCGACTGGGCCAAAGTGAAACATAACGCCTTCATTGTTGAGCCTTTCTAACTCATCAAAGTCTTGAACGTATTCCTGACTCCTATTTAAAAGGTTTTCCTCAGTAGCTTTCCTATTGTTTAGATATATTACATCCTCACTCGTTCCCTTGCTGACGAGAGATACAAAATCTAAAACGTCTTTAGCCGCCTCTTCTTTTCGAGTTACCTCTTTTGTAGCTTCCTCTTCAACAACCTTCCCCTTGGTAGGGTCTTGTAGGATGTTTTCATTTAGGAAATCAAAGTTCCATACAACAGCCACTGTAGGAACAGCCCCCTTTCCAGCGTTCTCAACAGTAGTCATACCATCGAATCCCAACTCAGACTCTAAGTATTCAGAAAATATCTCAGCTTTGGATTCATAATCTGATATGTACTCAGTGATAAACATAGACCAAGACTGTGGGTCGTTTTCAAAACCCTCATCATCGATATAATCCTGAAGAAATTCCTCTACAAACTCATTGTCTAGCCCATATCCAGGAAGGTTATCAAGCATATCTTGAGCGTCCTCCTGAGTTATATCCTCATCGCCGTCTAGTAACTTAAACTCCTTGGTGTCAACAAATGAAAGTTTATCTCCGTACTTACGAGCTAGCGCTGGCACTCCAGTGAAATAAAATCCATATCCGTAATTAAACTCCTTTATAAATTTACTATCGAAAAACTCTTGTTGCATATCAGAGCCGTGGAATAGAATACCTTCCTTGGCAAATGCAGTTAGTTCTTCATCAGTAAAATTAGAAGCGGCTTGACTTCTCTGTATCAGCTTTTCTTGAACCTGCTGGCGTGGTGTAACGGCTGTCTCCTTACGTCTGTTCCCAGTGCCGCTCTCTGCTTTCTCTCTTTTACTTCTCTCCTGCTTATCCAAAGCTACCTCGACATCCTTTCGAGCTTTCTTAAGTTCTTCAGGCGTAGACTTCTTCTTAATCTTCTCCATCACCGCTAAATCCGAAGACTCTATAAAGACCCCCTGACGGATTTTCCTTGAGATGGTATTCATAAGGTCGACCACCTCGGCGTCTGTCTTTAAAAACTCAGGACCGAAATACTCATCCAAGCCGAACTTCTTGTCGATACCAATTAGCTTAGCGAGCTTGCGAAAGAACTCTTTAATAGCGTTCTGAGCTGGCTTATCTAAAGTCTTATACTGAGCAGCCAACATACCTGTTAGCTCAGCTAGATACTCCTCGTCCTGTACGATAGGACGGTCGGCATAGCTATCGACGAACTTGTCAATCTTTTGAGCGAACTCGCTATTGGGGTCAATTGTTTTCTTGACCGACTCCAACATCTTACGGGAAAGAATCACCGCGTTAGGGTCATCCAAAGCCTTTTCTAGAATCAAAGCGTGGAACACCTCGTGAGCTACAGTCTGTAGGTTGGCGTTGGTCAGGTTGATATGGACCGTCTTGTTGTTGTAGTCATACGAACCTCGAGCTAACTCACCTGCAAACCGCTTGTACTGATTCGGGGTTTCGTGAAGGACTATCCTGACATCAGGGAACTGCTTACTCAGCGATACAGCAGCTTTAATTGCAAACTGCTTAACCCGATTGATGGTACGCTGCTCCTTAGCTCTGGACCTTGTGTCACTGGTCATCTGACGGCGGTTGATAACAAGGTTCTCAGAGACTTTCTCTACGCCTTCTATCTCCTGCTCTCCAAAGAACTCGTCAATATCCACCTGTTCTTCCTCCGTCACTTCTTGTGTCGGCTCCGACACAGTTTTCTTAGGGGCTGATTTCTTAGGGGTTAGCACTACGTCGCCCTCAAACCGTTGACCGTCTTGTTCGAATATTACCGAAGCGGCAGCTCCAGACTCGCCTTCCCTCACCTCGGTAACAGCGACAACCTTCACTCCCCTTTCCTGAAGACCCTCTATAATTTCAAACTCGTATAGACCACCCAAAGCTTCTTCTACTGGAGTAACCCTTGATTTATTTCTGTGCTCAGTGGGCTTGTCGCTCCTGTTCAAAGTAAACCGAGTAGTCTTAACGCCGTCCTTCTCGGTAGTTGTTTTAAAGAACCTTAACGCCCTGCCTTTCTTGTCAGTCGTGGTAGCACCTAATTCAACCTCAGCTCCCTCGTCTACCGCGACTTCCGTCGTCGGCGCTGGAGCTTCATCCGTAACGTCGTCTTGGGCTTCAACCTCTGTGGTAGGCTCTCCGATGTCGGGGACTCCTTCTCCCACCGCTTCGCTATCTCTGGTAGATTCTGGTGCATCCACGCTCTCTGGGCCTTGCTCTTGAATGGCATCTTCTTGTGGTTTTTCTACGGCCTCCATAGCATCTTCAAACAGCTCCGCCTGCTTGGCTTCTACCTGCTGCTCTGTAGGAGATTCAATACCGTCTTTAATTAGTTCTTCTCGTGCGTATTCCTTGGTGACTATGACCTCAGTGGTCACCTTGTCGCCACTGGCATCTACGGTTTCGGTGTAGGCAATCTTAGCCCCGTCCATAAGTCCGTCAATCTCTTTGTTAACTTCAGCTAATCTCTGCTGGGCAGCTCTAGTGCCGTTGCCTTCAAGACCTCTACGCTCTTTCTCTAGCTTAGTTAGGGCGGTAACCGCTCCTTCATCAGTGATACCAGCCTTGGCTAGCTCAGCCTTGATGATAGCATCCATTCGGGCGTCTTCTCTACGCTTGATAGCGATGTCCTTTAGGACTGGGTCGTTCTTTATCTCTAGCGTAGCGCCTACCAAGTCTTTGACAGGAGCGTTCTTAATGAAGTCAGCCGCCACAGGACCTGAGACGGTTTCTCCGTTTACTTTATAGGTGGGTGATTTGTAAAGACCACGTCCTAGACCAACTACTTGAGGCACACCGCCCGCAAATCCCTCGAACCCAATCTCGGCTACGTCCATCTCTTGACCAGCGACCAACCGACCAGCAACCTCACCTGTAGACTCGGATACTACTTCGACGCCTGCGCCCGCCAATCCCGCCACAGCCTTACGGCCAGTGGCTTTAGCTACCGACTTAACGACCTGACTACCTACGCCTGCTGTAACGGCATTAAACGCACCAATGGCAATGCCACGCCCTGCCGCTCGGTACCTCATAGACTTTATTGCCTCGGGGTCTTCCAATACCTTTCGAATACCTTCGGTGGTCATCTCAAGACCTTTCTTCTCAAGCTCTTCTTGAAGGAACTCGCTGAAGGCAAGCCCCGTCTCTAGGGTTGTACCCATAGCCCCCATAGCTCCCGTCAAAGCTCCTCCAGCTGTAGTGAACACCCCGAGTGGCCCCGCTGAGAATCCTGTGGCCCCTATTGCCGCCCCTGTGCCAGCACCCGCAGCGCCCGCAGCTATCGTTGCTGGAGTCGCCATAGCAGACACCGATGACACAAACAATTGAGGAAGGATGGTGGGGTTAGCAGCTGTCCCCTTAAAAAACCCTAGCCAACCGCTACCATTCGCTTCGTATATCTTATTGAACTCCTTCATCTCATCGGACTCCCCTTGGCTCGCCATACGCTCTTGAGCCGCTAAGAAATCCTGGATGTCTTCATCGGTAACGTCCTTACCCTTGGTCATAAGCTCCAGTGACTCATCGACAGAACCGCCCTGCGCCTGACCTGCGGCACCAGCTCTGTATATATCTCCAAAGAAATCAGTGACGAAGTTCTTGCCCGCAAAGTCTTCTACCCACGTGTTTTTCTCGCCTTCTGCTTCTGTGACAATCTCAGCTCCTGGGTCTTCATAAACAACGAAGTCTTCTAAATCAGGCTGCTCTATCTGTTCGGTAGGAAGTACAGGCTCCTCTACCCGAGTGGCATCAGCAACTACAGGCTGTACAACCTCCTCCTCGACGACAGTCTCTGCAACAGCAACTTCAGGCTCTGGTAAGACCAAAGAACCAGGCTCCGATACGAAATCCGTAACGGTCTCTTCTTTTTTTTTTACAGCAGGAGCTTCTGTTTTTCCTATAAGAAAGGAGAAATTTTCAGAGTCCTTTTTATAGCCTTTGGACTGAACGTATTGATACATATCGTTGAAGACATCCTCATCGGATTGAATCAATTGAATAAAATCTAAACGTTCTTTTTTATATCCTTTCGACTGAGCGCGAGCATACAAATCATCAATTACCTGTTCGTCCATACTTTAATTAATTATTTGCTCCCGTAATCAATAGCGCCTCCTACTGTTGAAACATCAGACCTGTTAATCCTATTAACCTCTTTCTCCACTACACCTCTAATCGTTTCGGCTACACCCGCTACTCCTCCTGTAGCTGAGTCATTGTAAACGTCCTTTATAACCTCTACTGTATCTCCAATAGTAATAGTCATAGTGTTTCCGCTAACCTCTACCTTATAAGGTTTATCCTGCTGATTTAATATTTCTTTTAATTCAGTGGGCATAAAGCCTGATTGATTGATAAGTCTGTTGAACTCTCTTTGCACTTGCTCTTCGCTATCCGCAGGTAGAATATTAGCACCTTTGTATAGATTCTCGCCAAGCTCCTCTTCTAGGAATTGAGAATATGTAGACGTAACAGCTTTTCCTTGAGAGTCAGTACCTGTTATTAAAACGTCTTTAAAAGGCATAGAGATATTTCGCGTCCCGATAGAGGACGTAAGAGGGGTCTGTCTTATAATTCTATTGCCCGAATCATCAGTAGCATAGCCTATACTGAGACCCTCGTCTTGAATGTATTTTTCTAGCTCTCTTTCACTAGGTCGAGCTTTACCTTTACGTTTAGGAGTGAGTAAATCATACGCTGCTACGATATCTTTTAGGATATTACCCGATAGATTAATTTTCTCTGTAGTTCCATCCTCATAGCTAATAGACAGGCCATCATCCGTAATGTTGCCTTCTGAAATTGGACTCAAGTTATTCGCCCTTCTCTCTTCGTTTGTGGTCCTGATACGACGATTTAAAGCTTCCCTAGAGATTGAATCCTCGTCAGTTAATATTGTATTTATCTCTTCTACATATCCAAGCCGTTCTTGTGCTTTTTCTCCCGCACCAATAGACGCAGATGTCGGGGATTCTGGAGCAAATATTGGTCTAGCCGTTTCCTTGTATCCTACCATAGCCAGGGCATCGGTCCGTAGCTTTTCCCTTACAGCTTCATTTAAAGCGTCGTTGGACTTAGGAAATAAAATGCCGTCATTCTGAGTGGTTACACCCACCTTACGAGACTCCTCCGCGCCCCAACTTGTATCTTTAGAACCTAGGTCATAGTCGTCAGCTGTGACTAGACCTAAATCCTCAGCCATACTTAACGTATGAATGTCATTGACCATAAGAGCAGAAAGCGTATCGTCTAAAGACTTCATAACCTCTAAACGTACAGGGTCGTCTTCGGCTAGGTCTCTTCCCGCAGCATCCGATACGGTTAGCACACCATTTTTGTTTACCACTCGGATATTCTCTCCTAAATTATCGGCCCACTTCTGTAGCGTAGGAGCGTACTCAATCTTGTCATATCGAGCTTGCATCTGATTGACAGCTCCTTCGATAGTAGAGAAGTCGGCTGGGTCATCACTTAAAGTACCTAAATCATTTAAGATTCCGATACTAGCAACTCCATCATCTGGATTCCAGAATACACGAGTTTTAGAGAAGTCTTGGAACTCATTAACTCTTTGAGCGGCTACGCCTTCGAATTGCATAGATTTAGGCTGACCCTCACCAGCGTTAATGCGCTTCATAGTAAGCTCGCTCTCCTTATTGGCGGTATCAGCTATAGTTTTTAAAGCTGCAAAACTATTGTCTACGTTCTGCCTGTTGATTGTAAAGTCTCGAGGGTCTACAATACCAGACTTAAGCAGTCGGTTTTGAGTCATCATCAACTGAGCGGCATCAGCTGAAGCGTTTAAAATCCAAGTACTCGCAGCTTTATTAGCCCCTTGTGGTGCATCGGCTAGCCTCTTACCTACGGCAACCGACTCCTTGTCAATCTCCTGACGCTGAGTCTCTCTATCTGCCTCTTGGTCTTTAAGAGTTTTGACGAGGTTGGTGCTAATAGCACCCCAGTCTACTCGGGTGTCCGCACCCCTCTTTGCGTACTTATAATAGCTCATTATTATTTCGGGGAATTATATTAATCATAATTTTGAAAATCTTGATATCCACTACCCACCCCAGCCACACCAGCGGATTGAGGAGTAAGGAAAGTTCCTCGATTCATTTGCCGATAATTCTTATTGCTCAATCCCGTTAGGTACTCTAGTCCTAGGTTTTGAAGCTGTGAGGTGCCTAGACTCTCGTAGAAAGGAGCAAACGACTCTTCACTAGCCAAAGCACTGCTTAACTCAGTAGCGTCAGTAAAGCCTAACGATTTTGCCATACGCATCTGTGTAGCAGGATTCGAGCCCTGTAGACCCCGCATAATTTCTCCTTGCATCTGAGCTTTAAACTGCTCGGAGTCTTTTCCAGTAAGGCCCTTCTCTAAGTTACGAGATAGAGCGTCCTTTTTATAGAGCGCCCTTCCCGCATCAATCTCAGCACCTACAGTGCTAAGTCCCGTAGCGGCCCCCGTAATAGCAGCGGCTCGTGCAGCGGCTTGGTCAGCGGCTGCTTGCTGAGCTCCAGTAGCCATATCGGTGTATATATTTTCTCGACGGATTTGATTCACCGCGTCTTGCCCTGCCACAGCGGCGTCTCTATTGTAAAGCGACCTCTCTTGAGAAGCGAGGATATCTTGTTCTGACTGAAGACCCGCAGCAAGACCCAATCCAGCTGTAGCGGCAGCTCCCCTTTGGTCGCCCTCTACTCCTGCCTGAACACCAGCAGAAACCATACGCTGCACAGCCTCTCGCTGCTGCATAAACTCAGCTGTAGGAACAGAGAGCTCCTCATAAGGGTTTATCTCCGTCTGGCGAAGGGCGTCAGCAGCAGCTTTTTTAGCGGCTACCTCGGCTTCTTCCATACGTGATTTAGCCTCTAGAGCTTGATAGACGCTTACGCCAGCCTGAGCCAGCCCTATTGCTGCGGTTACAAATGCCATATGATTATTGTTTAGTCAAAGATAACGAGATTCAAGGATACGATTTCATTACTTGAGCTTCTACTATAAACAGCTCAGTAGCCGAAGTAGAAGAGTTAGTAGCGGTAAACTCGCAGTAATGACCCAGTACGCCGTGCGATTCCGCCTGTACGTTCTTTACAGACATCATATACCACGTGTTCTGTGGGGTAACACCACCAGTCGCCAACGTAAAGGTAATCTGTGTCCTATCAGCTGATATAGCCGTTACAGGGCCTACTAGCGCAGGGACACCTGGAGTAGCAGGGTCGATTGTATATAGGTTATCGCCAATAGAAAGGATGGTGCTAACAGCAAAGCCAAATGTAATAACCCCAGCTGCTACACTGGTATTAGAGCCAATGCCATTGACAGAGCGAAGGACATACTCAGAAGGGCTAATAGTAAGGGCAGGCTCCGTGTTACCGTCAGGGTTGCGAACGAACGCAAACCACACAGCCTCTTTCTTTTCAAACCAAGCCTCATCGATATATCCATTTTGGATATCGGTCTCTAAAGTAATCTCCCAACTGAGGTCCGACTCTAGCTCTATGGTTTTCCAAAGCGAGTTCTCCGTAGGAGAGTCGTTAAAGACGCTGGTAATTTTAGTGGAATACGCTACTCCGTAAAACTGATTGCGAAGTTCATTGGTATTGTGCCGATATAAATCCCCTCCGTTAAACGAATAGAAATAGTTATTCATCCCAATCATCCAGTCAGGAGCATAGGAATAAAAGGAAGGCCAGCCCTGTACGTCAGGAGAGTATGTGAGAGTATAGTTCGCCATTAGATACAGATTGTTTTTTCTACTATAACTCCATTAGCGTCTACCCGAATATAATGTCCAGATACCCTGTAGTAACCTTCTGAAGCTAAAGTCTGTCCCAATACATCCACAAAAACCCAATCACCCCTTGTCGGAACTCCAGGTGAAGAAGTGGTTTTAACAGGTAAGTTAAAAAGGTTAATGGTAAATGGTTCAATACATATATGGGAAGCGCTATTCTGCACTATGCTTGAGGAAAAAGCAGACAATCGAACAGGGCATTCTACTGTAATTGCCCAGTCAGGAGCCGTAGCTAAGGGGCTGATAATTCGAACCGTTAAAGTTGTTAGTGTAGTAGTTGGTTTTGAGACATATAAAATATAATCCCCCGCGTTACTATTTGTTAAGCTGGTTAAATCTCCAGCTGCGATTGTAATAGCCTCAGTTCCGTCAGCATCAAAATCCTGGTCTACATAGTTCCAATTGTACTTTGATGTTTGAGATGTTCCTACGGTAGGAGTTCCAGCAGTACTGGTATCCCCATAGTAAGGACCTGGGAACCAGCTTGTAACTGGATTTAAAATAGAGTTTATGAGCGATACACTAGACGAGTCGCTTTTGGTTACTCCGTCATACGTTACAAATATTCCTCCAGCGATATCAGGAGTAAACCTAATAGCAGACACACCAACGCTATTACCCAAATCGTAAGTGATGTCATAAAAAGAATTTCCCGTTAGAGTTACAGATACTGGAGGTAAAGAAACGTCCCTACAATCTTCAACGCAAGAAGCGCAAAGTTGCACAGAACCCAATACACCTGCTAACTGATTTCTAACTATAGAGTTTCCATTGACAATAGCTTGATACCACCCATCAGCCGCTGGAACCGTAAGAGAAGCGTCAGAATAAACCGTTGTTGCAGTCGATAAGGTGTCTCCATTTAAATAAAACGTAGAAGGAGAACTGCAACAGCAAGCCGCCGAGGCTTTAGCTCCATAGCAAAGCTGTGAAGACACTGCCTGACGATAGTCGTAAACGAGATAGAGATAATTACCCGAGCCGTTAAAATTAAAATTGCCAGAATAAAGACTAGCGCCATCAGTGCCAGGCGTAACAGTTAAGTCAGTTGAATTAGAAAGTATCGTCTGTATGTTGGCAGGTGTATTAGCATACAACTGATTAGTTCTCCAATGCTTTAAATTGTTTTCAGCAGGCAAGAAATCAAACACATCGCCTGCCAGCTTTGCGCTTTGAACATATACAGTAGCCCCTTGAGGAGGAAAAACGCTAGTACCTTGGTCTCCTGTAAGAACTTGATACTGAGACACAACGGGATTTGTTCCCGCGTCAAACTCTACAAACTCCGAGTAGGTAGGGCTAAGCGTGCTGCCGTCTTCAAATCTAAGCTGACTGTGTATCGTTTTAGTATTCTGCCAATCTAAATTAAGCGATACCATTATCACGTTAATCTCATTAGCGTCAGGACACTCTACGGTAATAGGTAAGTTGTTTACCGCTCCTCCATTTGCTGTTATCACAACAGACACTGTATTGGGAAGAAGACCTGTTTTAGGAATAGTTAAAGAGCCCGCTCCTGTTTGGTTTAAAGCTGAATAAGTACTGCCAAAAGTAGCTACTACGTCAAAAGTTACTCCAGAGCCTAGAACAGGAGTTCCCCATACAATATCTATATCACCTACCGCACTGCCTACATTGACGCAGAAAGAGTTTGTCGACCCAGCTTGTGGAAGCGAAATAGTTTGAGGTATACCGCAGTTAATACACTTGGCTTCTACAGGTAGTAATATATCGTTAGAAGCCAATACATACTCATCCATATACGGGTCAAACCCTCCTAGCTTTTGAGTGGTAAAGCTCTCGTTGAAGAGGTCTCTAAACCACGAGCGCATACCTGCCTTGGAAATTACCGTTAGCGTTTCATTACTAGCTGACGTTCCTCGCAGTTGTATTACAGCGCCGCGCTTAGCATCGGTAAAGTATTTATCGAAACCAAACTCAGCGTAGCTCTCTGGGTTAGCCGAGACACCGTACTCTTCGACTCTGGCAACTTGCTGGCCTAGAATAACAGGTGCGGCGGTCAAAACGCTACCGCCTTGAGCGTCGGTCAGGACGTTCTTGTTGACAACGACATAAGAGATACGGTCCTCTTGCAATACCAAGATGTCCGTCTCTCTAGCCACCATCTTTTGGATAGGGCCATACACGTCCTCTAAAGGCTTGAAATTAAGAAGCCCTAGGTTGAACTCATTGAGTTTGTTTACGTTGCTCTCGTCGTTGTATATACCGCTGTACGTGATGTCAGCAAAACGGTCGGCTTCTTTAAAGTCCTGAGCAGCAACCAACACAGCACGTTCTCCTAACTGGAACGACTCGCCTACAGCGGAGTCCTCAATTTTATAACTCTCTACACCGTTACCAAACGAATAGCAATTAAAAAAATCCAGGTCCACCACACCCTCTGTCGTAGCGTCTTGGTTGGTGACGTTACCTTGGTGGTATCCATTTGTAATAGCATAGTTTTCGCTTCCCTCATAGAAGATATCGTCAGCTACTTCCGCTGGTTCAGTCTCAAAAACAATAAGACTTCCAGGCTCTTGTACGCAAATTTTAACCTGCGTGATAGACGGGTAGTTATCAAATGTTCCATCAATGCCCTCACTTCCATTTACGCATCTTAAAAACAACCTCCTTTCTGAAGCACTAGACGGGTTATCGCTAGTTATTTCGTAGAAATATAATTGATTTTCAAAAGGAACTGCACCAACGGGAGTAAATGGAGAAGAACCTGTAGCGCTAACATACAATGTAGGATAGTACGTGTTAGCGTTAGGGCCAAGTCCAGCGCTACAAGGAACCTCGCAATTCATTGAGTTAAGCAACACAGAGCCTAATCCCTGTCCGTCCCAAAAAGACTTTAAATTATCATAATCTTGAGAGGCGGTAATAGATTTTTCTACTTTGCATAAAAAAGCACCTTCATAATCGTCACCGCATTGGCCCTGGCGCTCATCTCTTCTGAATTCAATAGTAAAAGTAACTATAGAACCAGAAGCTATTGTATACCTAGAATACCCTCCTGCTCCATCGTCATTAAAACAAGGGTAGTTTACTACAGCTCTTCGACCATATTTTGTCGCAATTTCTGTGGCACTTGGAGTACCTGTGCCGCCAGGCAGGAATACGCTTGAAGATGCCCCATCCGAACCATCCATACAATAACTAGATACCGTCGTGTCAATACTAAACCCTTCAGCACGAAGTCGCATATAAAGTCCTGGTACCTCAAGTATATCAGATGAACTTTGAAGAAGATGAAGAAAATTAGTAGGTTGAGAAACCTTATCTAACACAACAGCTTTTGTTTCTGAATTTAAAATCCCAGTAGAGTCTCGCTTAACAATAAGCTCTGTTCCAGCCTCTACAATAGCTTGGTCTTGACCGATAAGTCTAAACCAATAAGACGTTGTGCTAGGGTCGTAGTAGTATAGGTTAGAGTATATAGTTTCGTAAGCGCCCTTAGATTGCTTAAGGACAAACTTATATGTCTCCGCCCAGCTTGGGGCAGTCATATTGGTGGGGATAGTAACCCGTATCTTATTGATATCGTTACTATTGACAGGCGGAACAAAGACAGCGTTTTGATTGCTCGTTAAAGCAGTAGTAGCCCTTTTGTATTCATCCATATAGACAACTCCCACCTCGTAGTCTCGGTTACTATGAAGGCTTTTATTAGAAGACTGTTGCTGTAAAGAATACGAAACATTACTGACATTGAAATACTCAAAGTATTGATTGTCTGCGTTAGAAGTACGGCTGTACTGAACGCCCAGTATGCTCACTCCAAACTCATCAGTTGAAAGCGGGTCAACATCTATAAAGACCCCTTGAGAAAGCGCCGTTATACCTGAGTTTACAGTTGTGTATCCCGATGGTGCAATTAAAGAACAATTGAATACATCGGTAAACGTACTTCCGTCAGCACAGTTCGCTAAAGACTGGTACGTACCTGACCCGTTAACTCCCAGTTGAGATTGAAACTCAGGACTGGTAACCATCTCATAAACACTATTATATGCTTGAGGAAGGGTATATACAAAAGATATGGTAAACGTAGGGTGGTTAGGTAGGTCCGCAGAGCCTGTGCCAGAGCCAGAAAAAGAAGCGTGAGTAACGGTAAATGAAAAGCCAAAGACACCTCCCTGAACTAAGTCAGGAGCTGTATCAAAATCAATTACGGCTTTACCCGTAGTACTTGGTGTAGCGTTTTGGTCAATACTGTAACTCTGACTAGCCACATCTCCAGCCGCTTGGAATACCGATAGGGTCTCGGAGACCACTTCAGCGCTGTAGTTGGTATCTATACGAGCGCCCGATGCAATTGTCAAATCATATCCATCGACATAGTTTCCGTACATCAGGCGGTTGCCCATAATGGTTTGAGCCTGCGCCTTAAGCGGTACGTTATCGTAAAGCCTCGCTATCTCTGATTGAGGCAGTAAGGTGTAGATTTTCTGATTGGTAAAGTTGACCGTCTGAACGACGTTATTAGGCCAGCCCTCTTCGCTTTTTATATACTTCTGTATGACCCGAACTGTAGAGTCTGTACCGAGTTTAAAACAAAGGTCAATACCCACTACATCCTCACCTCCCGTATTGATACCCACAACAGCTGTGTTGTAGCGGTTAAGCATACCAGTATTAAAGTTGGTAGCGAAGTCTAAGCTAAAGGGGCTACTCTCAAAAGCTACGTCGGTAAACTGAGATAACGCGCTATAGTCGTTATTGACATACTTATATCGGTATGAAAACGACACGAAATGAGATTCTAAATAATCCTCCTCTCCAGGTATATCGATAAGCGTCAGCGTAGGAGCTGCGTTTGGTGGCCTTTTAATAACGTTTATATCGTCATTGGTAATTTGGTCAACGTCGGTTGCCGCTATAGGCTGAGGGTAGTTTTCAACTACGTTAATTTTACGAGGCGGATTGTAATCGTCCGTAAAAAACAGCAGGTCCTCTACCTTATTGACACCCGTTATTAAAAACGTAGGATTAAAATTAAGGACAGATGTACTGATAACGTGATAGGTCAATACCTCGTCTGTCGTTCTAAACGACGCAATTATATCAACGACCCCAGTTACGGATGCTGTATTAGCAGAGTCGTGAATAAACCAGTATATAGTTTCGTTAACGCCATCTTCGAACGCCCCAAGACAACGAGCTGAATCACTTAAATCTACCCCTTGATATTGTAGGGTGGTCAAGCGAGTATTGCCCTTAGAGTTTTCTACAGAACCTATCTCCGAGCCTTCCGTAGAACCTAGCCTGACGTTTAAGGCATCGATATATTCTCCATTGGGTACAAGGCGTTCATCGACGCTCTTGTTCATACGCCCCTTGATAAAGTTCCTTTTGACGTTCCCCATTATTTAATCCACTTATTCTGTCCACGCAAGTTCATCAATAATCGGCCAGGATGGATATTGCTGATACGGATTTTTGCATTTCGTAAAAGAGCGGTCTTAGACTTTCGATAACGGTTAACTATATACTCTTGGGTTCCCATCTTGGAGTTGAGGATAGCATAAGAGATATACGAGTAGATAAAGTCCTCAAACAATTTATTGACCGTAATTAACGAGTCATCACCTCCCTCCATACCATCGCTAACGTATTCTAGTATACAGCTTTGACCAGACATAGCCGAGCTAAAGTTTATAACGCCCGCCTTGGGGTCGATACGGAATGTAGGATTGGCATTAGCGGTCTCAGTGTTTAGACCAAACGCAGCGCCTCCAACTGGGAAATCAAAATACCACAGGCCATCGATACACCAGCCTTCGTTTCCGTCGTAAGGGCTGTTCTCGTTGATGTACATCGACCTTAGAGTGCTGTTAAGCCTTTCGGTATCAATAGGTGAGAACTCTGGCTTTAAAGCGGCTCCTGTCTCGTCAAAAAGAATTCTATTGTTTGAATCTTGTAGGTACGCCTGTGCGCTAGTAATTTGGATGTTCTCCGTCAAAGGGAATACCGTTCCATTTCTAAACAAAGACACTCGAACCCAGTTTACATAATCGCTAGGAAGGACAAAACGAAGGTCCTCAGAGACATTAAGCTGCAATACCTTAATCTCTTTAAACGCATCGTAGTTAAGCTCCTGTATGGCCCTCTTAGCGTGAAATAAAATCTTATAGCGAGACTTCTCGTTTACCAACTCGTTATTACCGCTATACATAAGCTGGTAGTTGGTTACGATATCTCGTAAACTGACATATTGATACGACCCCCAATTGGCATCCTCTGGAGAAGCCCCTGCGTTTTCGTAGTATTGATACTGAGTGAGGTATGCCATATTACTTGCTTTGCTGGTCGGCGATTTGTTCTTGATTTACCGCATAATTTACCACATCAATCTCACGTATAGAAACCCCTGCGTACTGTAAAATTTTATTTACCAAACGAGGCTCGTCGTCAGAAGGCAATTCAAAATCCTGGTAGTCAGCTTGAGTTTGGTCAAATACAGGCTCTCCTGCCGTTAAACTTATATAGGTCCAGTTTGGAGGAAGGGGATATCGAATATACTGAATCGTACCTGACGTGATGGTCGCGGGATACGCTGTAGCTGTATTTCCGTTTTGAACAAAAGCGGGGAAGCCAGTCGTAGGAGCCGTAAGAGATGACGCCAACAGTAAGTTAATCTTAGAGTTAGACACCTGCTCTAATTCATAGTTGCTACCTGTAGGAAGTATCTTATTAATTAAATAATAATCAGCAGGAAGAGCAAATGAGTTTGTGGTAAAATTCACAACTGTAGAGAAGTCATCGATAACCTCCTCTAAAGAGCGCAATACATCAGCGTAGCCCGTTCCTGACTGGCGGACATTCTCTTTATTAATCTGGTAATTATAATCGTTAAAGTACTCATCGAATATCTCCAGCTGCGCTTGTTTAGCGTACAGATTAAAATCTGCTGGCGAGAGATAGCCAAAATTGTTCTTATTCAGTATCGATAATACCGTGCTTCTGACCGATTCTATCATAGGTACGCTTTTGACAAAGATAAATCAAAAAAAGGGGCCGATATTTTTGCTTGCGATGAATCGCAATAAGAAAAAAAAAGAGGGACCTAAGCCCCTCCTTTATTTCTATTTCCTTAAATATCAAGGACTAACAACAATAGAAGTAATCGCAGTGGGAGGGGTAGGTTTACTCTCTACCTGTCTCCAGTTACTAGCTAATGCCTTTTGTACTTGCTCTGTCATAAACAGTTTCCACTGATGAGTGGTTACATCCGCAGCGTGAGCAATTAAAATCAGAATAGGCTGTGACGTTGCATTTAGATACCTAAGAGTTAACTGAGTAGAGGTTGTGGTATCTATATGGGCAAGGCCCTGCAAAGGGATAAGAACCTCTTGGCCATCGGCGTTTGTCAAAGTGATGTACTTTACCATAATATATTTATTTAAGCCGAAGGGCCACTGATGTTAGTAACTGTTTGAGGAAAAGATGAAGCCGCAACCTCAAGCATAGGCTTGGTATAGCTGTCTTGCTGAACCTCAATAAGTAAGTCTTTTACGAAATTTGCCATAGCAATATTCTGAGCAGCAACAGTTGTTGAAGCATAGGTAATTGTCATAACGTCCTGGTTTGCCTCAGAATTCATATACTGAACTTTACAAGTTGTAAAAGGAGATGATGCATCTATCTCGATATTGTAAACGTCAAACGCGGGGAGAATCATTGTGTCGTGGCTCGCAATGCCTGTGACTTTGATATACTTTTGCATTGTAAAAAATTATGCGTTAGAAAAAATTATCGACACAAATATACAATAAAAAAAGAGGGGCTATTAACCCCTCTTCTCTCGTGTATAAACGTATAGGTCTACATAGTGGACTCTAACATTTTAAGGATTTCAATTCCGTCATCAGATTGTAAGTAAGCTGCGATAGCTGACTTAGGGTCTTCACCAAACGGAACAGACATCATACGTTTCTTGTTGGTCTTCAAATTAAAGTGGACATCACGTCCGTTATTGCGAAGTCCCAATAAATTCTTTTCTAGAAATAAAGCCACCTTGCCAAACATATCCAGCGAAGGGTCTTCTAAAGCATCTAGGAAATCTTCTGGGTAGCGTTTAGCGAGAATTAAAATATCGCGCTTAAGCTCCGAAGACGAAAGTTTAGAAGGGTCAATTTCTAGTAGTACACGAGCGACCATTTCCATGTCTGTAAGGTCCATTTTACGTGCAGCGACTAAAGCGTCAGCTTCCAGGACCATATAGTCGAGCTCTTCTTGAGCGTCCTTTTCCTTATCGACTTCAGAAAATGCCGAACCTGAATCAGGGTGTAGACTTAAAAAATGTTGTAGTACCTGATTTTCTCTAGGTACAGAAAGGAACCCGTCTTCAAAGACGATTGGTTCTAAAATAAAGTTTCCGTCTTGCTCGTCCTCGAAAGGCGTTTTTTGATTGCGAGCATAGCGTAAAGCGCGATTGACTTGTCCGTCAAAATACATAAGCGGCTTACGAGCGGTATTGCGGGAAGACAGCGTAAAAGTTAACGGTGCCACATCGCGGTTGAGTTTGTAGACCTTGTCTACAATAGGATTTGAATTTTTCATTCGATTAAATTTAAAGTTTAAAAAGAAAAAGGGAGGAGGTTTTACTGCCCCCTCCCTTTCAGAGATTAGTCACGGAACAAGAAGAAGTTGTTGGCACCTAAAGTGCAAACAGCTCGTTCAGACAAGAAGTTAACTTGCATCTTATCGATAGAGCTATTTGCTGCTCCACCAGCAGAACCAGTAATCCAAGTCTTGTAACGACGGTCTTCAGTTTCTGAAGCGCGGTACCGAACGTGAAGGAAAGGTCGCTTAGCATTCTTACCCATAATCTGGTCGTATACAGTTGTTGAGCCAGCTGGCACCAATAAACCATCTACTTTACCCGAATTAAGACCACCACGCATAGTTGGGTCGTTCAAGTACTTCCAGTCAGACTTATAGAAGTCATAACCACGACGGAAACCACGGAAACCAAGGTTCAACGCCATCTCTTCGTCATTGTCAAAGAGACCGTAAGAAGTACCACCAGCTCCATAAGAGTTCTGAGCAGCCAACATATCATCAATAGCAAATGAGAAGTCACGGTTAACGAAGATTACATTCTCTTCGATAGAACCCTGCTTATCCAATCGCTGGATAATAGTGTCAAACTCAGCCAATGTAGTTGGGATACCTTGGAATACATTTCCTCGAGTATTTACTACATAGAAGATTCCGTCAGAACCAGCATCTGTACTTCCAGCAGCGCCACCAGTAGCAGAATTAGCAGCAGGGCTAAGCTCAGCCAATGCTCCAGAACCAGCTACAGCAGGTACAGCTTCAATCATAGCAGTCTCCAAGTAGTCGTCAAAACGAAGACGTGTCTCGTGCTCAGACTTCAAATACCATAGGTATCCAGTAGCTCCGTTCTCGGTAGTTACTTCAACCCAACCGATTTGAGCCATATCAGAACCATTAACACTATAAGTGTCCTTCAAGATAATAGGCTTATTCTCAAAGAAGTTGTCTTGAGCTTCTAAAGAACCAACCATTGTATCTGTTCCCTTAGCAAACTCAGAACCGTATACAAATACAGTACAAGTAGTGTTTTGAGGAAAGTTTTGAGTAGCCTCGTAGTACTTTACAGAAAAAGTAAAGGTACCACCTGCTCCAGTAGGAGTGCTCGAACCTGTAGTTACAACGGCTTTATTGCTCAATGTTGATGCGCCTGCGTTAGCAGAAATCATAACGGTTTGACCAACTCGCAAAGCAGCTGTTGAAACACCAGCAGGTAGAGTTACAGTAAACGTGTGAGCAGCAGCTCCACCAGGTGCACTGTCAGCATTACAATCTGTATACTTAGTATGCAAACGTCCTTGCTCAGCCCATTTGATAAGGTCAGAGTTAGAAGGCATCTCCGCTCCTACCATACGTAAGAATCCAGAAACAGTACGGTTACCGTAACGCTCGAATTCTTTCTCGTAGGTATCAGGAAGATACTGGTTTAAAAAATTAAAATTAGTAATGTAGTTCGTTTGAAGAGCTACTTTACTTGGTGCTGGATTCAAATCGAATCCAGGGGTTGTTGCTACAGCCATTTTTTTTGTTTTAAAATATTACACTCGACGGGCGCTCTTAATTTTGAGGCCACGTCCCGAATCGGAACTTACGCTCCGAATTTGCACCCCATCCTTATTAGCTGTCTCAGGTACTCGCCGCGAATCCATATTAATATTTTTGGACTTACGACTTATATCTTCGACGCCATCAGACTTACCCTGCTCATAAAAGAACTCGGCAAATTTAGAAGGATTCATTGCCACGCTTAAAGCCTTGTGGTATCCCGCAGCGTCTTTAATCAACCCGTCATCCCCTATAAACTTATTTACGAAGTTCATAATATCTAACTGAGCCGACTTTAAGTCGCTAGCGTTGCCTGGATTAAAAGTGACGTCCTTTTCTCCGACTGCAAATTCAAAACCTTTGAATTTATCAGAAAAAACTTCGTCAGTTTGCTTCCGAAACCACTCGTTACGACGAGTGTTCTCTTGTTGGACACTACTAGACTCTTTCACGTATTGTTGATAGGCTTCAAAGTTCTCCTTCTCTTCTCCAGACAACGGGTTACCACTTGACTCAAGGGGTACCTTATATTGCTCTTGAAGGTCAGAAAAATATTTCTTGGCCTTATTAACCACTTTTTTCTTAGCTACTTTTTGCTTACGTACAAAAGACTCCTCATCGAGGTCTTCATCATAAGTTAAGTCTTCTACCATACCCTTTACATCGTCGGCATCTAAGCCTTCTTCAGTAGCTAGGTAGTACTCCGCTAAGAGAGTATCTGTATCGACAGCCTCATAGTCTTTGTTGAGTTCAACAAAATCTTTAAGGCCACGACCAGTTTCTTTTTTGAAACGGAAATAAGCGTCTACATCTTCAGGAAGTTCTGGAGCGTTATTACGCTGCTCCAAAAGCTCGTCTAAGTTATTGACCTCTTTTCCGTATCGGTCTTTTAAGAAAGAAAGAACTTGCTCTTCATCTAAATCAGAAGAGATTTGTGTCGGTTCCGACACAATTTCCTCTACTACTTCAGGTGAATTCTCATCACTAAATTTAGCTTCGTGCTTTTCAAGAAGCTCTTGCTCTACTTCAGCAGTAGATTTTTCTTCCAAAGCTCCTAGGTCTCGTACTTTAATTTCCATTAGATTTAATTTGTGCGAAGATAACTATTTTAAAATCCTTCATCGTGGTTCAAATTCAGCAAGGTCGAAGCCATCTAGGCTGTCCTCATTGGATTCAAAATTGATGGGAGGTAAGTTATTCTTACGCTGATTGATTAGTTTAGACTGCTCTGTATTTTGCTGGCTGATACGCTTGCCTTTAGCATCTTCTCGCATATCCTCTCTTCCCGCAATTAGCTCTTCATCAAGTCCCTTAAGCTGCATATTAAAGTTAAACTCCTGCTGCATAAGTTGGTTTTTCAGCTGAGCCTCCATCTGCATACGCTCAATATCAAACGCTACTTCGGCCTGCTTTACCTGAACTTTTTGTTGCCCTTCGGCCTGGATTTTCATCATCTCAGCATCGGCAGCAATTTTTTGAGACTGGAACTGCTGCTGCATCTGTGTTTGCTGCTGCTGCAATTGCATAGCCTCCTCGCGCTCCTGCTTTTTCTTACGCTTTAACTTAAGAAGTTGGTTGGCAAGTTTAATATTTCTAATCTCCCGAATATCAATGGCATCCTCTAAGTTGATGTCATTTTTAGAAAGCGCCATCTGGATATTTTGCTCCAGCATAGCTTTCTGTTCTTCATCAGGAGCTACTTCAATAAATACCCCGAAATCATAGATATATAAATCTTTGATATCGTTAAGGATAGATACATTGTACTTGCCAATTTGATTTGAAAACTCTTCTTTAAAATCAGCGTACTCCAATATATCAGCTACTCGGCACGAAAGGGCTTCGGCCATAGATTTAAGGATATAAAGGCTTCCGTCTAAAATATGCCGTGTAGCGACATTAGAGTTTAAAGCCGCCAACTTCTGTACACCAACTAAAGCATAGGGGTCTGGTGTAGAGCCATCACGCGCTTCGTTAAGACCCGTTATATCACGTATCATACTAAGATAGTGATTGTAGTTCCCGATAAGAGCACTAATCTTCGACTGTCCCGAGTTACTGGTAAGCTGCTGGATAGGAACGCGGGCGTTATTAAACTCGCCGTCCTGAGTGTAGCTTCTACCTACAACACTACCTGTCTGGAAGTATAACCGCAAAGCATCCTCTGGGTTATATGCGTTACCCGTACCCAGGTCAACCTCGTTAAGTCCATCGGCATCGATAAAGACACCGTCAGGGACAATACGAGACATCACCTGCTGTAACTTAAGGTGCGTAATTTGTATCTGGTCAGCTAAAGGAATCATACGACGAACTAACGACTCTATATTTCCTTTGTACATACGAGGCGCACACGCTACGTAATTAGGAACTGCATATTGAGATGCCGATTTAGGTCGGACCATATTTTCAGCCATCTCCCACTTAAGTAGGATACTGGTTCCCATAACCATAACACCTTCATACCATACATCGATAGTCTTTTCGATTTTCTCAAAACGACCCTCTTCCATCATCTCATCTGGCGGGTTGAATGTATCGTCTTTCTCGATAACCTTACTTCCGCCCGTTTCGTTAATCTTCTTCTTATAGACAAACTTCTTAGTCGTCTTATAATTAAAATACATCAGCGTAGCGGTATCACGATAGAACATATCGTTTTGATAAAGCTCCGCTACGTTATAGTAATCATACCAACTTTGAGAATACTTAGAAATTTCCTCTAGGTCTTCCCTGGTAAGGGTAGGGTCGATTTTAATCAACTCTGTAATAGCTACCGTTTTAATCTCACCCCAGTAAAAAGTATCTTTAAAGTATGGGTCTTCAGTATAGCTGTATACCACATTAGCAGGGTCTACATACTCTACGCGTACCCCGTCTCCCTTTAAAAACTCGTGCTTTGCAATGCCAATACCTAAAGTAGTTAGGTCATAGTCTACCCGTTGGCGTGTCTCGCTATAATGATTTTGGTCCAACAACGTGTTAATCGCCGTTTCCTCTGCAATTTCAATAGCAGGCTTATAGTTAAGCTGCATATAAAGAGATAGCTCTTCATCGCTATTGGGTAAATCGTCAGGAGCTACTGTAAAGGGGTCAACGCCAAAGTCTTGCTGAACCTGTAGTAATAAATCTTTAGAAACCATCTGGGCCTCTATCATATCCTGGTATTTACTACGTTTAGCAGAAGACATAGCATCCTGAGCATATGCCTTTACATCGAACAACCTGTCGGACATACCGTTAACTACAATATCAACAAACTTAGGTATGATAGGAATAGGTGTCCAGTCCAGATTGAGATACGAAAGGTCACCATCTGTAGATAGCTCGTTTTTGTATTTTGCTACCGATTGCTCCCCGCGAGAGTACAGGCGTAATCGATTAAATTCTCGCCATTGGCTATAGAATCTACAACTGTTACCATCTCTTTTAAACCACTCATACTGAATGGCTTGTCCTACTTGGATTCCAAACTCACTACTTGCTTTTTCGGAGTCAGAAACAAATTGAGTAGGGAACGAGGTAGATGCTATATTGACTTGAACATCTCTCATTATTTAACTAGTTCGCTGATGTTTCCACGGTTGTTGTATCTAGCAAAGGTAACAGATATTTTCGATTGCTTTTCTTCGGGTTGATATACGTGTTTTTGATTCGCCATAATTGCCAATCCCGAACTAATAGTAGCATCAAATTTTGTCCTGTTATTGATATCAAATTTAGCCCAGTCTTCTAACGTTCGAGTAAACGGCATCACTCCGATATCCCCTGCCGAACGATAGGTTCCTTCTAAATCTATACCGATATGTTTCTCAATATACGATTCTATAGCAGAAGCGTGAGACTGCTTAACGTCTTCCGAGCTGTTGGGTATACCTCCAAGCTCTTTCTCTGTTTTAGAGAGTTTATTAAACTTCTTGTCGGGACGGTTCATAGAGAACTTTCGATAGCCTCTATGTTTAAAATGATAGAGAAGCCTTGGTTTATTGTTCTCCGTTAGGATAGGCATACCATAGAAAATACAGGCCATTAGTACCTCTTCAAAAAATATCTCCGCCGTTTGAGGACGTGCTACATACTCTAGAAAAAACTCACTACTCGGGGCGTCATCCATATTGAACTTAGTCATCCCGTGAAGAGAACCGTTAGAACCTCTTCCACCGACTACGCCCGAGATGTCGTAAGGGTCACATCCAAACGACCCTATATGTTCATTGCCAGGAAATTTCATCCCGTTGCGTGTAATGACATTGTTCTGTAAATGGGCAGGAGGTATCCATCCCAATACAAATCTACCGTTACGCTCTGGAGTCCAAATTACCTTGGTGTCTTTCTCTCCGTTAAGCCAATGAAACGACCCACGAGTAAGATAATGCTCCTTAATCATTGTATCGTTATAGTCTATCTGCTGGTATATCTTGGTAAGATTAAATAGCGACTGTTTGCTTTCATCTCTAAAAGCGTGGGACTCCGTCCTAGGGAACTGCCTATAGAATTCGTTAAGAGCGTCAGGGTCATTTTTTAATGACGCTACTTCATTCTCCCAATAGTCAATAGCACCGATTTTAATAACACTTCCGTCAATGCCTTTAGATGCAATCGCAGGAGTCCTAAAAATTGGCATTCCATAGATATCTATATAACCCTCAAAATTCCATTCCATAGGAATAAAAAGACTGTACATACCGCTTTTAGTTTGCCCATTGGCATTGCGGTTGCTGACGTCAGATTGAGAAAATAGCGTCTTATAGTTACCACCCCCTTTACTAAGCGCGTTAGAAGTAGAACCCATCATACACTTACCTATAATACGGCTACCTAGTCGCAGGCAAGTTTTAGTGACGCGCCAGTTATTGAGGATATTTTCTGGCTTCTCCCATTTCCCGCTCTCATCGTGTACCAGCAATAGGAGCTTTTCTCCGTCATAGCTGTTGTCTGATGTATTCTTCCAATCTATAGTTGTGTCAAGACCATCTAACTCGTTATCCTCGTCCAAGTACATATTGCGCTTGGTAATTTTAGAGGCGGGGATACGGTAGGCTAGCTCGGTCTTTGGCTTGTCCATACCGTCCTGGATAGGCTTAAAGAAAAATGGATAGTTCGCCGATATAGGAACAACCTTATCCGTAAACATCTTCTTAGCGTCAGAACCCGTTTTAGAAAGTATACCTACACGCGCGTCTTTAGCTAACGTACCGATATTAACGCATTCTGAAGAACCCATAAAAGAAAATCCTGAACGACGAATCTTTAGGTAGCACATACCAAAACATCGGGCGTCGGCCTTACACGCTTCCCAGAATATATAGAATATACGATTGGCTTCTCTAAAGTCAGGTAGCCCTACGTCGATTTTAGTCCACTGAAGGTAGCTATAATGAGACCCCGTTACATACGTAGGCTTACCGTTATTCATAAACCACACGCCGTTCTCTCTACGGTTGAACTCCTCTTCTATAAAATCTACCCACTTATCTTTAAACTCGGTAGGCATTTCATTCCACTGGAAGATAGTCTTGATACGGGAGAGTTCTTTAGGATATTGAAGAGGCTGCCAATACTGCTCTTTTTTATTCTTACTGCGCTGTATTGGCTCTTTATTTTTAGCGGGAAGAGCAATACGAAGTCCCTGGATATCCACGATATCTCCTACAGTTCCATCTTTAGATATAACGACAAAATCATACTTTTCATTGTAGCCATACTCCCAGGTTTTACCTCTATTTTTTGCTGACATAGCCGCAGGAGGGACAATATCAGTAAGGTAGGTAAGGAGATTATTTTGACCGTCGTTCTGCAAAGCCTTGCTTGGTATTGGTAGATGAGTCGCCGCGTTTTTCAGCTGCTTCTAAATTTTCTTTCTCTTGTTCAATTCGATTGAGTATCTCAAGAGCATCGAATATAGCTAGTTTTTTAGTAGCCGCTGCGTTCTTAAGCCTATCGGCTGCTAGCTCGTCTTCAATATCAGGCTTTATAATATCCTCTTTAGCGACTTTAATAAGCTGCTCTACAGCCCTATGGCCTGCTTTTATAATCTCTAGTTTTAGCTCTTTTATATTCATAAGACCATCGTTATGTTCTCAGTATACATACGATAAAGCTTTTCTCCGTCGACGGTAAACTCGTATTCACTTTGCGGGGTAAAAGAAATCTCATCGCCTTCTTTAACGCCTAGCTTTTCCAGTTGCTCGTTGCCATAGCGAAGCGTTCCAAAGAGAGGTTCTTCTTTAACGAACTTTTTAATCCACGATTCTTTTTCTTCTACAGGCTTTACAAAACAGTACTTACTGTGGGCTTTCCACTGGTCGTCTTTTTTGTACAAAAAAAACTGGTCTTCTTCGATAAAAAATAGCTGGTCTTTAAAGTAGCTACGCCCACTTTTCTGAACGCCCTTCATATCGTAATAGTATTTAAATACATTATGATGGACGAGTAGGGTATCTCCTTTAGAAATAGGACCTGTATAAGAAATGGGGGTTGCCTCTACTATAGCATAACGATTAGAAAATCGATGGTCTTCTTGAGAGGAGCTTACGATGAATTCTACATCGCCCATCTCTCTTATGTTATCGTACCTAGTATCGTTAAGTGGCTGAACTATAAATGCGTCTGGAGACCTCATTAAAAGTTAATGTTGTACTCTACGGATACAGGCATAGAATGAGAGAAGTGTTTCCACAGAACTATCTCATCGTTGCGCTCTATCCATATTTGGATTGAATTTGATTTAACCTCACTTTTTATGAGGTGGATTTTATAACCGCCCCCTAAAACCTCTTGGCCCACCAAATAGTGCATAGCCGACTTATAGTCAGGACCTATAGAGATTTTACGGATAAGCATTATTATTCAGCAACCTCTTTTTCGGTCACCTCCCCTGTTTCGATATTGATATTAGCGCTGGCACCATATGTTTCTATAAGGGATTTCTCCATCTCATAGTAACGCGCTTTAATCATCTGGATATTAGAAAGGATATCCTGTTGCTGCATTAGACATTCACCCAATGCAACTTTGTTTTGGTTGAGCTCGGTTAGCGCATCGCGCAATTCCTTCAACTCGTCGTCAGTTAACTTCTTCATTTAATTTAATTTAATTACCACGTAGCAATAGCTACTCTTTTCCAAGTGTTAGTCGCAGTACAAACATAGATATAATCTGCCGTCCATACAACATCTCCTTGCGCTCCAGTAGAAGTAGCGGAAGCAGGAGCTGTACCAAGATTTACTTTAGAGGCAGGGTCAGTCCAAGCCAGTTCCCCATTTAAAATATTAGACAGCTGCTGATTGACAGTAGGTGTGTTACCTGGAAATTTTATTTCGTAAGACCCCAGACTTTCAATAGTTGGGGCAACAGAAAGTGTTAAATATTCAATAGGACCAAACGCTTGCGCCCCAATACGTATTTTACCAAAAACATCAATTGTAGGGGGGTTCGCATTTACTTTTAGAACAGGGTTAGTGTAAGTGCTAAAGAAACTTAAGCTTTGACTATTGCTAGTCATTGTATAACTCCTATCTGTTCCTGTCTGAACAAGGTCAGAGGTACCAAGGTTGGTGCTATCGTTCTGAGAAACCCAGCTTAAAACTCCACTGCCATCGGTTTGTAAAACCTCGTTGGCATTGCCGTCGTTCTCAGGAAGAGTAAGTGTATAAGAGCTCGCTAAAGATGTTGGAGCTTTAATACCCGCATAAAGACCGTTTAATACAGAAAGCTCAAACCGTAACGTAGCTTGGTTACTTATACTAATAGCATTTTCAGCAGTGCTATTGAGCGAAAACAATGGTGTAGTACCTCCATTATTTCCAAAAATTAAAACACCGTTATCAATATCATAACTTCTAGCTCCCCCTGTCTGAACAAGGTCAGAAGTAGCAAGGTTATCTGTACTAGCGGCATCAACCCAAGCTAACTGTCCTGCACCGTCAGTTTTAAGAACCTGCCCAACTGTACCATCCGCAGTTGGTAGCGTTAAGGTATAAGAAGTCGATACAATTGCTGGAGACTTAAGCCCTACATAGTTGATGTTTCCATCTAAAAATCGAATGGGAACTTCAAGCCCTGTCTTAATTGAGTTATTACCAGAGGTGCCATCAAGAGAGAAAACATTAGCTTGAGTATTTCCCGTAAAACGCATAGTTTGGTTACCTAAACTATATGTTCGGTTTTCTGCTTCTTGAGTAAGGTTGCTGTTAGATAGATTAACAGATGTGCTTGTCGCCCACGAAAGAACGCCTGTGGCACTGGTCTGTAAAAATTGACCTGCTGTACCTACAGCCGCAGGAAGGATAAGTGTATATGAAGATGTAACAGCAGTCGGAGCTTTAAACCCGACATACTCGCTACCTGCTGCATCCAGCAATTGCAAAGGAACAGTATGTCCAATGGAAACTTTTGAGGAAGAAATACCCAATAAAGGAGTAACACCATTTTGGAATTGTATAGCCCCTGAGTTTACATCATACGTCCTAGTAGAATCGCTTTGAGTAAGGTTAGCATTACCTAGGTTAATAGAAGTAGCGCAAAGCGTAACAGCATTACAGAAGTCAGTAACCTGAGACGCTGTGATAGCGATAGGGTTCTGAGATGCACCTATAACAACTCCTTTACCGTTAACAGCTAACGTAGCCGAATTAGCAGCGTCTCCAAATGTACCGTTGCTAGTTTGATTGCTTAAAGAAACAGCACCAGATAAAACAGATAACCCCCCTGCGGATGGGAAAGATGCAATGCCCGCTACTACGGCAGTAGCTAACGAGACGTTATTGTTAACAGCCGTCCATTGTGATTCGAGAGTGGGGTTGTTTTGATTGGAAATAATAACATCCCCTACAGCCAATGCGGTGCTCCAAAATCCCGCACCATTACCCGCTACTGTTACTGAATAAGTAAATCCTGTTAATACTCCAGCACCCGTAGGAGGAGCTCCCGTCGCATCATAACCGCCTTGGAAAATTAAAGCTCCTGAACCAGCGAATGTAGTATCCACATAGCTTTTAGTAGCGGCGTCGGTGGCAACGGTGGGGTCAACAAGACTAATAATCTTATTGGTTCCCATATCAAGATTAACCGTGGCAGCTCCAAACGAAGTTACAGGAACATCTCCTGGGTCAATTTTATGCTGATTGGTTCCCGATGTAACAGCAAAATAATCCGCGTCAGTGAAAGAACTTGATACAGGCAGCTCGCTAATATCTAAAGTAAATGTAGCTGTTCCAGGAGCAGAGATTGCCGTATCAATACCCACACCACCCACTAACGATAATGTATTGTCGTCGTAAATAGTTTGATTGGCTCCTGTATCTCCACTTATATCAAAAGAAGTCATAATTCCAGGAGCTACACCCGATACAACACCCGTAATATGACCCTGTGTATTAACAGAAATAGATACAGGATAGGCATACGTGCCTGGTGTTCCGTAATCTAAATGGTTAAAGGTGACCGTATCGACATTAGAAGCCACGCTATCAATGCCTACGCCACCTAAAAGCAATAACGAATCGTTATTGTTTATAGTCTGGGCGACACCAGTATTCCCGTATACACTAAAAGAAGCAAGCCCTACAATATCACCGATAGTATAGTTCTTGGTTACATTGTTGTTGCCAACCTCAGTGCCAATAACTTTGTCACCTATTGATGGAGAGGCATCTATTGCATATGTACTAATCTTAGGCATAGTCGTGGGGTTTATTGTTCAAAGGTAATCAATCTCTATTTTTCCTTACGGCACTCCCAAAGAAGTAACCAAAGATACTTAAGACGATACCCTCAGTAATTCCGATGAGGTGAATCCAGACCTCTTTATTGGATTCTGGAATGGTTAAATACACAATGGCATATATAATAAAAGCGAAAGAACCCAGTCCAATCATACCCGTTAGGTTGAACATAAGGTCAAAATTGCGAGTCTTAGAAATCTCTACCTCGCGCTTACGTGCGGAGTCCCTATCGGACACCTCTAATGCATAAAGCTCTTTAAGGTGATTGTGGCCCTGTTCTTTATCAGCAGGGGCCAGCTTAGGGTCGTCGTCTATAAGTCGGCTTATGATGCCTAAAACGCCCGCGTCAGGGACTACATCGCCTACAACGCGTAATATATCGGGAGCTTTGGATTTAAGCCACCCTGCCATCTTGGTATCGCGGAACTTTTTCTTTTCGTTTACGCCCATCGGTACTCTGCTGTTGCGTCAAATGAAGGACAGGCTTTATTAGAAAAATCGTTATGAGAGTGAACCTCTGCATTGCAATGCAATCGTTTAAGAGTGCATATAAGCATCGTAAGAGAATCAACCTGCTCATCGGTCCTAGTGTCCATAGGTTCGCCGTCTTTATCGAGACCTCCTATATAACAAATGCCAATAGAGCCCTCGTTATGGCCTTTACAATGAGCTCCAGTAAGTTTTAAATCCCTGCCGTATTCAATTACGCCATCTAGGTTAATAACAAAGTGGTAGCCTATATCAGAAAATCCTCGGGCTTTATGCCATCGGCGGATATCGTCAGCAAAAAACTCTTGCTCTTCTTTTGTAGCCGAGCAATGAACAATAATCTTATTGATATCTCTCATCGCCCTTGACCGCGATAGGGCTTTTTACGCCCTTTGCTTTTGGTTAAACGACTAGCGTTTTTAGAATGTATACCAGGTCGTTTTGTACAGCTAGAGTCAGACTTGATATTTACTACAGACTTTGCCATTTTATTGATTACTTAATTTATAGATACGGTCGTCTAACTTTTGCAGGACCTGCTTTATTTCTTGGATATCTTCTTTAAGCACCGTTACGTCTTTACTGGTAGACATAATAGCGCTATCAATAAGTTCATCGTGAATTTTAAGCTCTACAGAAGATACCTGCGGAACAGGGAGTTCCTTCGCCTCGGCTATCTCACTCTTCAGAGTAAAGTACATTCCAATAAATGTCGACAGCACTACCCCCAAACTGATAAAGTCTTTTATCCCTAATGATAGCTTGGTATCCTTGTCGATTTCGATTCCCATTTTTTCTAATCAGTATAAAATTTATATCTTGATTTATAGTTGAATTAGATTTCATTGGGGAGAAGAGATTACTCTTCGATAAAGTCAACGTCCTCAGTCAATTCTTCAGTAGGGTCTGGTGGGAACCATCCGTTAGCCTCCATATATGCTTGGTCGTGGACCGTGCACTCGGTGGGGATAATCTGTTCAAAGAGAACCGTTGAAGACGTAGTGATAAGCGTAGTGAGGGCGTCCATCTCTGCCTGTGGCATTAAAGGAAATAAAGCCTGTAGCTCGGTCAAGTCGACCGCTGCGTTGACATAGATAACCCAATCTAAAATAATAGACAGCGCTGCCTCCCCTGTAGTAGGATGGATGGTAGAGCCAAATAAATTGAAGCTTGCCTCGTCAGGGTTCTGGATAGACTCTGGACGGGTAATACAATACAACTGACGTGAGATAGCTGCTGCTCGCTCCTCAGATGTAAGCCCTCCTTCGGGAGGTACGATTAGATAGTTACTCATAGTGTGTAAAGATAAGGATATTAATAGATGTTGTAGAAGGTGTTGATG
>Ga0206125_10001267_pt1 | contig 29736 bp, 28 predicted proteins | sample Helgoland_Spring_4_FD_148598 | JGI IMG/M metagenome (GOLD analysis project Ga0206125, IMG submission 148598) | Pelagic subsurface seawater microbial communities from Kabeltonne, Helgoland, North Sea - Helgoland_Spring_Bloom_20160331_1 | ecosystem: Environmental > Aquatic > Marine > Epipelagic ... | reverse complement strand
CCGATGAAATTGCCACTGGCTTTGGCCGCAGCGGAAAATTATTTGCCTGCGAATGGGCGGGAATTTCGCCGGATATTATGTGTCTCGGCAAAGCGATTACCGGCGGCTATATGACCCTCGCCGCCACACTCTGCAGCGAAGAAGTCAGCAACGGTATCTGCAATGGTGAAGCCGGCTGCTTTATGCACGGCCCAACCTTTATGGGCAACCCCCTCGCCTGCGCCGTGGCCAATGCGAGTATTGATCTGCTGCTTAACAGTGACTGGCAAGCCAATATTCAGCGTATCGAAACTGCATTAAAAACTGAGCTGGCACCTTTCGAAGCACTGGAAGATGTTGCCGAAACCCGTGTCTTAGGTGCTATTGGCGTGATTGAAATGAAAGAGCCTGTAATACTGGCGGAGATTCAGAAGCAGTTTGTTGCCGAGGGAATATGGGTGCGACCCTTTGGCAAACTGGTCTATGTGATGCCGCCCTATATCAGCAGCGACGAGCAGCTGCATAAGCTTGTGCAGGGGATTTATGCTGTTTTATCGAAAGGGTAAATAACGACTGATAGTTGCTTCAACGTCCCGTCATCCCAGCGTAGACTGGGTCCTATAGAATTAAGCTGCGAACCTTAGAGGTACTGGCCTTCGCCAGCATGACAAGAGGTCTTAAAAAGATCCACGCCAATCAATTCGGTTTTCCGGTTTGATAAACACCAGATGAGCATCGCCCAGCGCGCGCTCCAAAAAACCACCCTCGCTATAGCAAAGATAGAACTCCCACATACGAATAAACTGCTCGGAGTAACCCAGCGCCTTAACCTGCTCGATATTCTCAAAAAAGCGTTCGCGCCAGTGCTGCAAAGTGGTGGCGTAATGGGGACCAATATCTTCGAGATGGAACAGGCGCATATCAGTGGCCTGTTTTACCGAATCGGCAATCGCGCTGACCGAAGGGATAAAGCCACCGGGAAAAATAAACTTCTGGATAAAATCCACCGAGCTAATCGCCTGATCATAGAACTGATCGGCAATGGTAATCGCCTGAATCAGCATAATGCCTTCGGGCTTAAGCAGTGAACTGCACTTGGCAAAGTAGGTATCCAGATACTGGTGACCAACAGCTTCAATCATCTCAATGGAGACCAGCTTGTCGTACTGACCTGTCAGGTCGCGGTAGTCTTCCATCAGCAGAGTAATTTTATCTTCAAGACCAGCGGCGGCGACACGGCTTGCAGCCATAGCGTGCTGTTCTTTAGAAATGGTTGTGGTGGTGACTTTACAGCCGTAGTGGCTGGCAGCGTAGATCGCAAAACCACCCCAGCCAGTGCCAATCTCAATAACATGGTCGTCACTGGTGAGCTGCAACTTGTCACAGATAAGCTTGAGTTTGGCAACCGAGGCCTCTTCAAGGGTAGATTCAGGCTTCGGGTAGTAAGCGCTGGAATACATCATGGTGGGGTCAAGAAATAGCTCAAACATCTCATTGCCCAGATCATAATGGGCTTCGATATTGCGGCGACTGCCGCTCTGGGTATTGCGATTTAGCCAGTGACCCACTCGCAATAGCGGTGCCTTAAATCGAGAGAGACTGCCCTCGACTGCCTCCATTACATGGCGGTTGCGCACCATAATACGCACCAGCGCTGTCAGGTCGCTACAGGTCCAGTAACCCTGCATATAGGACTCTCCGGCGGCCACAGTGCCACCAAAGGCGAGATCGGCATAAAAACGCGGGTCGATTACTTTGATATCGACGCAGAGCTCACCGCTACTATTAGGCTGGCCAAATATTATCTCGCCGCTGCTATCGGTAATGCGTATCTGACCATGGCTGATCTTGGCAAATCTTGCCATCACGCCTTTGCGTGCAAACTGGTCTATCCAACGGGGACGCTTTGAGGTGATTTGCTGGGAGATATCTGTGCTCACTATTAATACTCTCTTTTATTATTATGCTGCTGTTGGGCTTCACCGCCATGACCTAAAAATGGAACGCGCTTTAACCAGATTTTTAGCGCCTGCCAGTATATAGCCGCAGTGACCTTAACAGTCATCAACGGTAACCGAAAGAGCTGTTTTGCCAAAGTTGCCGAGTTTATGGGTGCTTCCTGCAACGCCAACTCGACATCAAAAACCCGCTGCCCCTGACGATAGTTTTGCATCTTTACCATTAGCTGCTGAGCTGGCTGGGAAAACTCAAACCCGTAGTGCATATCCATTGGCATAAATGGCGATACGGTAAAGCACTTTTCGGTGCTGTAGTGCAGGTTGACGTCGGCAACCTCTGGCTCAACCTGTTCATCTTCTGAAAGCACGTAACAGTAGCGTTCACCCCAGGGGGTATTGGTTACTTCTGCGACTATACTATGCAGGGTTTCGCCATCGGCGTTAAAGCAGTAGTAAAAGCTCACCGGATTGGATTTATAAAACAGATAGCGCAGATTGGTTAACAGGCGGATGGGGCCTGAGGGTCTGCTGCCGGTTTTCTCATTGACCAGCTGGCGTATGGATTCAGCTAAAGGTTGATCGGCATCGCCGCTGTGGTCGGCACGATTAAACCAGGCGAAGTTTTTGCGCCTGCTCGACCACAGCCAGTATTTATCAAATAGAGTGTCCACTTCATCCAGATCGAGGTAGAGCATAAACAGCTGGTAGCGAAATATATTGAGCGCAGGCATATGTCGACAGTGGCCAATGGTGCCTGTGTAGAGTCGACTGTTAATGCCAGATTGCATATTGTTTACCCGTGGCAGTTTTTAAAATGATTCAGTGCATCCAGCGCGCTGACCACGCCGTCCTCATGAAAACCATAGCGCCAGTATGCGCCGCAGTAGAAGGTGCGGCCGGTGTTGATCTCGGCCTGACGCGCCTGTGCGGCGACAGATTCCGGGGTGTATACCGGGTGCTGGTAGTTCATGCGCTTTAACACTTTACTCTGATCAATTGCGTCACTGTTATTTAATGTTACGCAAAATTGCTCTGGGCAATCAAAGCCCTGCAAAATATTCATATTGTAAGTGACCGGTACCCTGCCCTGATCTCCCTCGAGCAGATGGTAATTCCAGGCTGCCCAGGCAAGTTTGCGCCGTGGCATAACCGACTGGTCTGTATGTAATAGCACTTCGTTATCCTGATAGGTTATTGCACCCAATACCTGCTGTTCGGCTTCGCTGGGATCGGCGAGCATGGCCAGCGCCTGATCGCTGTGGCTGGCAATAAAGACTGCATCAAAATGCTCTTCGCCAGCAGCACTGGTGATCACTACACCTGCCTCTGTGCGCTGAACTTTTTCAACCGGGGTAGACAGTCTAATTCTATCTTTAAAGGGTGCGGTTAAGGCGCTGGCATAGGTTTTTGAGCCACCTTTAATCACATACCAGTCGGGGCGGTCATTGACACTAAGCAGACCGTGATTCTGGAAAAAGCGGATCAGGTAGCGGGCCGGAAACTGATACATAATTTGCAGATCCGCTGACCAGACAGCGGCGGCCATAGGGATTAAATAAAGATCAATAAATGTCTGGCTGTAGTTGCCGCGCTTTAAGTATTCGCCAAGAGTAATATCGTCGATATTCTCGACGATCAGTGCGCTGGCCTCTTTGTTAAAACGTAGAATTTCAAAAATCATTTTCCAGAATGAAGGCCGCAGCAGATTGCGCCGCTGGGCAAACAGGCTATTCAGGGTTGAACCCATATATTCCAGCCCGGTCTTTTCACACTTAATACCAAAGCTCATACTCGACAGCTGCTCTTCTACACCAAGCTCGGCAAGTAATTTAATAAAGTTGGGATAGGTTTTGTGGTTAAAGACAATAAAGCCAGAGTCGACCTGATAGGTTTTGCCGTTGGATTGTATATCGTGGGTATGGGTGTGGCCGCCAATATAGTTATTCGCCTCAAATACAGTGATTTCATGTTCCTTGTTCAAATGATAGGCGGCGACATTGCCGGAGATGCCTGTACCAATAACTGCAATTTTCATATTTTTATTTTCGCTTTTGCTCTTTTTTTATTTCTTTTCATTTTTAATTTTTATTAGGGCCGGCAATTTGGTGGGGCGCTTTTTCTAATAGCTGGGGATTGTAGCCGAGACTGGCAACGAACTTCTCTAATTCTGTGTATTTCTGCGCGGATATTTGCGGGCTGCGGGCCATTATCCACACATAGTCGCGATTGTTGCGACCAATTACCGTGTATTGATAGTCTGCATCCAGATAGACAATCCGGTAGTCCGCTTTAATCGGCCATAAAAACTGCATACCCCATTCGGCATTGGTCTGGGTATTTTTGATAAAACCGCGCGGGTGATAGATTTTTTGCTCACCGTCAAAGGCATCGGCATTAAAACTAAAGGTAGTGGCTATAGTGCCATCGGCTTCAAGGCGATAGGATTCAATCGGGTTATGGGCGCCCTTCTCAAGAAAGGTGGGGATATTGGCAATCACATACCAGTCGCCCATAAAGCGCTGAATATCGACATAGCCTACGGTTGCCATAGGGAGTTGTGAGTTGCAGCCAGCCAATAGCAAAAACAGCATGGAAACAATTGTCAGCCTTACCTGTTGCATTGCGATTACTCTCCTGTAAGTAGAGCTTCTGAGGACAGTGGGTCAGTGGCAACTCGCTGATAGCGCAGCAGCCCACCAATCTGTAATTTCGACTCGAGGGACAACCAGTTACCCGCGGCATCATACTGCAGTCGCACATCGACTTTTGAACCGGCGATCAGCATATGGGTAATATTGTCTTGGGCAGAAACTGTGCTGCTTATCTCAACTGGCAGATACTGGCCAGACTCAGCATTAAGCAGATAATCAGCGTCCAGAAGTCGTGGATCCCAGTAGGCGAACCCCCTTGCACAGCCCTGAATGGTCTGCGACCCGTCTTTATGCTCCACCACCAGACCAGTGACATCGGTTATCGCACTAACGCTAATATTTTTACCCTGTTTTTGGGTTTGGCTATTCAAGGACCGCAGACAGCCGGCCTCCCAAACCTCATTGGCCTGATGGCGGTATTTGATTTTTTTGAACATTAGAACGGTGAAATCCAAACTCATGGTCGAGGAGACCAATAATTTTTCACCCTGCTGTTGCAGAACAAAACTGTGACTACCGACTTCACGATCATTGAGGAAGACCTTAAAGTCGATATTTTTACCGATAGTCGCGAAGTTATCGGTAGGTTTATCACTCCCAACTGCACTACTAATCTGCATACTGAGTATTAGTAAAACGCCAGTTAAAAGCCTAACCATTAGATATCTCCGTTTACATTCACTCTTGGTTTCCAGGGGAAAAAGGTATTAGTCGAATCTATATAAGCCTGATAGTCAGGCCTGCGATCGGTGATGCCATTTTCCATATTGCCAACGCCGGAAAACTTCATCAGTAGATAGGTCATTATCAGGGGAGCAAGCAATATCCACAGGGATGCCGTTGGAATAGCAAATATAAACCAGGCCCACCAGATGCAAAACTCACCGAAGTAATTGGGGTGACGACAGTAGCGCCAAAGGCCGAAATTTAATGTTCTGCTATCCTTGACCACCTTTTGGTTAAAAGCGTGCAGCTGATTGTCTGCGATGCTTTCGAAGAGCAGACCAAACAGCCATAGAGCAACGCCGGCACTGTGCCATAGACTCCAGACAATAGCCGTTTCTGCACTGGCCCCGGCATCAAAAATGGGAACAAAGATAGTGCTCATTATCCAGGCAATAAAACCCTGAAAGATAAAAATCAGATAGAGGCTTTTGAAGGCAAAATTTGGGGAATTGCGCTTGCGTATAACCTGATAGCGACGATCTTCAGGCTGATTGCGCCCTCGCTTCATCAGGAAAAAGGTAAGTCGTAAAGCCCAGATGGAGACCATTAGCAACATCACCAGACTTACAGTGCTTTCGACACCGCTGTGGTAAGCATAGGTAGCGGCAGCCGCCAGCGACAGCAGCGACCAAATATAGTCAACAATACTGACATCATCTATCGCCAGGCTGATAAGCCAGGTGGTAAAGGCAACCAAAAGCAGCACAGGCACAGCCTGCAGCATAAGGTCAAAATTGATACTTAGTAATAAATTCATTGTTTTTCGCCCTCACTTTGGCTAAATCCGTTTATTTTTTCTGCCAACCACAGGATTAATGGCATGAGTATGGCCCAGCCACATGACAGGGCAATTAATGCGCGTTGGTTATCAAGAAACTCAACTGCACCCAATTTTTCTCCAGCGATAAAGGCCATAGGACCAAATATCGCTCCCATCACCACAGCCAAAAACCAGCGATTTTTCATCCAGGCCATTGAAACATTGATGGTTGTGGCAAACAGCGCCCACATAATAACCAGCCAGTAAGGCGCGACACTGCTGCTCAAAGATGACCCAGCATAAGTGAGCCACTGCTGGGATAGCAGCAGGGTCTCCCAAGTAAATCCAATAATAATTGCCGCTGAGACCAGATACAGCTCTGCGCGAACATTTGCCACATTAAAAAGGTGAACGGCAATTAAAAGCACTGCGATTGCCGAGCCAAATAGCGACATATCAGTCGCCGCGCCGACCACGCAGGCAAGCCATCCAACATGAAACAGAGCAAAATTAAAAACCAGATTCACAGGGCAACCTCTTCACTTTTTATTCTTCCCTTGTTACGCCCTGAAATCACAAAAGGATCAATTACCTGCAAGCTGGAAATGGCAGATGTGTCGTGCTTCGCAAAAATATCAATCAGCGCTTTAAGCGACGCGCCTGCTCGAGTTTTTCACTGGTATTCAGGCGGGCAGCACTGCTCTTTTTAATCAGCACATAGGTAGCACCAAGGCCGCCATGATGTTTCTGGGCTGTATGGAAGGCCAATACCTGATCAAACTGCTTTAGCCAGTGATTAACGCAGCTTTTCAGGATTGCCGGACGCTCGCGCCCCTCGCCCTTGCCATGGGTAATCAGGGCACAGCGCACCCCATGCTTTTGGCAATCATCGACAAAACGCCATAGCGCCGTGCGCGCCTGCTCAACAGTATGGCGGTGCAGATCGAGTCGCGATTGAATCTCATACTTGCCCAACCGCAGGTTTTTATACACCCCGTGCTGAACGCCGGGACGCGAAAACTCAAGGGGGTCCAGTGCTGCAACCTGAGGAATAATGCTATCGGGATCGAGGAAATTGCCATCTGCCTGCATCTCAAGCTGCGCGGCCTTGCGGCGCGCTATCACACCGGGGGTTACTTCGGCAGATTTTGGGACAAAGGCTGCACCTTTGCCCTTTAGAGGCTCCACATCATCGCCAAGCATGCTGCCGAAATGGTCGTCCGCTTGCTGGTCTGCCGGTTCTCCATCTGGTCTATTGTTGTTGCGGGCCGATGACATGGCTGGGGTTCCTCTTAATTTGAAATCTATCTATATTCACTTTTAAAACTGAAAAAAATCATTCAGGCAATCATGTACCCAGTATCCACTTAGGGTAAAATTGCCACCCTGTAATTTATCACCATCAGGAACTCATTATGCAGGTCAGTCACAACCACGTTATCACCCTTCACTATCAGCTTAAAGATGATAATGAGGCAATTCTCGATAAAACTTACGACAATGATGAACCAATGGTTTATCTGCAGGGCCATCGCCAGATGATTCGTGGGTTTGAGACGGCCATCAAGGGTGCAGAGGTCGGTGAAAAACGCAGCTTTATGGTAATGCCCACAGATGGCTATGGGCTGCGCAATGTTAATAATACCCAGCGTATTCCAACGAAATATCTCAAGCATGAGGGAAAGCTAAGCGCCGGTCAGAGCATTAACGTCAATACCGACAACGGTGTAAAACCTGGCACTATTATCAAGGTCGGAAAATTTAATGCGGATGTCGATATGAACCATCCCCTGGCAGGCAAAAACCTCCATTTTGATGTAGAGATTATCGATATTCGCGCTGCTACAGAAGAAGAGATCGCCCATGGCCATGTGCATAGTAGCCCTAGCTGTGGTGGCTGTGGTGACTGCAGCAACTGATGGAGCTTCTCTGGCAGCAATATTTGCTTATTATCCTCGTGTTTATCTGGAGCGGCTTTGTGCGCTCCGGCTTGGGTTTTGGTGGCGCGCTATTTACCATCCCGTTTCTATTATTGATTCACAATGACCCGCTGTTTTTCCTGCCGATTATCTCTATACACCTGCTCTTTTTTGCCTCACTAACGCTCTTCCCCAGCCAGCTATTTTCGAAAAAGAGCACTGATATAAAGAGCAGTGAAAATAATCAGCCCAGCGTTAACTGGCGCTTTGTCCGCTATGCATTGCTGATTATGATTATCCCCAAGCTAGCCGGGGTTATCGGGTTGCTAATACTGCCCTCTGATTTGATGAACTGCATTATATTTGTGCTAATTGGTGCCTATTCGCTGACCTATATTATTGGTCGTCCTCTGCACAGCAGCAGCCGTTTTCTGGATATGCTGTTTTTGATTGTCGGTGCCTATATCAGCGGCACTTCCCTGATTGGCGGGCCGCTGGTTATTGCCGTCGCTATGCGCCATGTAAAATCCCACGAGTTCCGCAACACATTGTTTGTCCTGTGGACAGTGCTGGTTAGCATAAAACTTTGCGCCTTTGCCTATGCCGGTGTCGACCTGCAATTTACCGCGGCACTCTGGCTGCTGCCCTTTGCCGCTATCGGACATTTTATTGGTCTGCGCTTCCATCAACAGCTACTACAGCAGAGCAATGCGCGCTTCTACCAGATACTCGGCGGCGTTTTGCTAACCGCCAGTCTTGCAGGAATAGTGCAGATTCTTAGTGCGTAAAGAGCAGCTCTAAAAACAATACTCCGGTCAACCTGTGTGGCGAACCCGCCATGCTTTGCTACTATAAAGGGAGTATCAACAAGGAAGCTCTGCTGCAATCCATGTCTTCGATCATTATGCGTCTGGCTGTGCCCGCAATCTGCTTCGCAGCAGCTTTAATATTGCGCAATCAACTGCTTAGCATGGCGCCGGGCAACAGCACTGAAGACCTGATATTCCTGCTGCTGCAACTGCCCTATATACTTCTCGTTCTGGCTGCAGTGCTGGCACTGTTAAGTGACCATGCAGTGGAAGCTGGCGCCACCATCGGCATACTCTGTGTCTACTGGCTGATCCAGTCCCAACTGCAGGTTCCGCTGCAAACCCAGCCCGCCGCTCAGATCTTTTATCTAATCAATCTATTGCTGCCCTGCCTGTTAGTTGGCTTGGCCTTTATGCCCGAGCAGAACTGCCGACAACCGCTGGGGATCGCTGCAATTGCCCTGGTGCCGGTGATGGTTATTCTGCTCGCGCGCCTGCTGGCTTTTGATCCAAACCTATTTCTCGCCTCAGCACAGCAGGCACTCGATAACTCTCTGTTTAGCAGTCATCTTTCAGCTATTTCCACCGCACTTTATCTTGTCGCTTTTGGTGTCTGTATTGGACTGTGCATTTACCGGCAACAGCCTCTGGAGAGCTCACTGCTCGGCTGCACTCTGATGAGCTACATTACTTTTGGCTGGATTCATCTAAGCAATATTTCCGCGTTTATGTTCACCGGTATTGGCGTTCTGCTGAGTATTAACCTAACCGGCAGCCTCCTGAGTATTGGCTATCGCGATGAGCTGACACAAATAGGTAACCGCCGGGCGCTAAAACAGAGCGCCAAAACATTGCGCGGCAGCTACTCGGTGGCGATGGTGGATGCCGATTATTTTAAAAAGATCAATGACCAATACGGCCACGATCTCGGTGATCAGGCACTGCGTGTTATCGCTGGATTGCTGCGTAAAACGGCCGATGGCGGCAAGGCTTTTCGCTACGGCGGCGAGGAGTTCTGTCTATTGTTTAAGGGTAAATCCAAACAGGAGGTAATCGACACGTTGGAAAATATCCGCCAGGCAATTGCCAATTACGATATGGTTATTCGCGATAAAAAGCATCGCCCGAAAGCCTCAAAACAGGGTGAAAAACGCCGCGGTGCCAGCCGCCGCAATGGCGAGCTACGACTGACCGTGAGCATAGGTGTGGCCAGCAGCGATAGCAGCGGACAGTTTGAGCAGGTGCTTAAAAAAGCGGATAAAGCGCTTTACCGCGCCAAGGCCAGTGGCCGCAATCAGGTTCAAGCCGCCTGAACTGAAAGAATAATAATTAGCTGCCGGTAAACACAGCTGGTCTGCGTTCAGAAAAAGCCTTGATGCCTTCCTGTAAATCATTGGATGGCAGACTCGATAGCAACGTATACATACCGTTTAAAAGCAGGCTTTGATCGGTAGAGAGATTTTCGCTCTGCTGCAAAATAAACTTGGTGCCGCGCACTGCCATGGGTGAATTTGCCGCAATCTGGTTGGCCAACTCCAATCCCGCATCCATCGCAGCTTCAGCACTGCTATAGAGATCATTGACCAGGCCAATTTTCTCCGCGCGCTGGGCGTCAATATCCTTGCCAGTGTAGGCCAGCTCAGCAACATGTCCGGCATTGAGAATCTTTGGCAGACGCTGCAATGTACCCACATCGGCAACCAGACCAATACGGGTTTCGCGAACGCTAAACAGAGCATTATCAGCGGCAATACGGATATCACAGGCGGTAATTAGATCCACCCCCGCGCCCAGACAGTAACCCTGAATTACAGCGATTACCGGTAGCGGACAATCGGCCACTGCTGAGATCGCCGCCTGGAATTGACGGGTGTTATCCAGCTGTCGCATATTGGCTTCAGCGAGGGATCGAGCCTCGCTGTTTTTATGCTCACTCAGGGAGTCCTGAACCAGATCTATACCAACGCAAAAGTGATCACCGCGACCGGCGAGAATAATGGCACCAATTTGATTATCTGCGGCCAATTCATTTAGAGCATTGGGCAATCCTGACCAGAGTTCAGTAGAGAGGGCATTGTATTTATCTGCACGATCCAGCCACAGTATTCCAACCGCGCCGTGCTTTTCAATTGACAGTACCTCTGATAAAAATGCCATTGCTGTTCCCTCCCTCAATTTAAATTTATCAAGCTATTAAGCTATTCGTTTACAAGCTATTCGTTTACAAGCTATGCGTTTAACTACTTACCGGTAATCTTTCTCATTAACTTGTTCATACCGCCAATCCAACGATCATAGTTAGAGGTTTTATTGCGCATATACTCCAAAACTATGGGGTGCGGCAAAATCAAAAATGCTTCATTGCGCAGCTCTTCGACAACTGTTTCCGCCAGTGCCTCAGGCTCAATCATGCCATCACTGCTGGCTGCTGCAATAGCATCATTATCTGCATCGGTCATCGCCGTGCGCACCGCCTGTGGGCAGAGCATCGAAACCCTAATACCCTCATGCTGGTGATGGATAGCCAGCCACTCACCAAAGCCAATTGCCGCATGTTTGGTAACCCCATAGGCTGCAGCACCCACCTGGTTTAGAAGGCCTGCCGCCGAGGCAGTATTTAAAAAGTAACCGCCACCACGGGCCACCATCCGCGGCACCAGATGGCGCGCAGCGTAAACATGTGACATCAGATTAACGTCCCAGCTTGTCTGCCAATGACTATTAGGGGCATTTAAATCCGGCCCCATAGCCACGCCGGCATTGGAGCAGAATAGATCTATCGGCCCAATCTGAGTTTCGGTATCTTCGATTATACGGACAATATCATCCTCAACAGAGACATCCGCAGTCATCGCCACACCACCAATCATATCAGCGGTGGCTTGAGCATTTTCAGCATTGATATCCACGGCGACAATCTGTTGGGCACCCTCGGCTTTAAAGCGAATCGCCAGCCCTCTGCCAATACCACTGCCGGCACCGGTAATAACAATAATTTTATTTTCGAGTTCCATAAGATACTCCTCTGGCAACTACTGTATTAGTATAAAGCCTAGATCAACTCACCGAGATGCTCTTTGCGGAAAGGTTTTAGCTCGTCGAGCCGTTCGGCTTGCACCATATCCACCCAGCTGGGATTGGCGATTAGGGCGCGACCGACAGCCACCAGATCAAATTCATTGGCTTCCATACGGCGGAGTAATTCATCAAGGCTTGCCGGCTCCGCTTCACGGAACGTTCTCTGGCCGGGCTCGGGGATAAAGTCGGCATTTAAACCGACGCTGCCCACGGTAATTGCTGGCTTGCCGGTAATCTTGCGCACCCAGCCGGCAAGGTTTAGCTCACTGCCCTCAAACTCGGACTCCCAGAAACGTCGCTGTGAACAGTGAAATATATCCACGCCAGCATCACTTAAGGGCTTTATAAATGCTTCCAACTGTTCCGAACTCTCAGCCAGACGCGCGCTGTAGTCCTGCTGCTTCCACTGAGACCAGCGCAGAATAATTGGGAAATCGGCTCCCACGGCAGCGCGAACCGCCGCAATAATTTCAATAGCAAAGCGCGAACGATTTTGTACAGAACCACCATAGCCATCTTCACGCTGGTTGGTGCTCTCCCAGAAAAACTGATCGATCAGATAACCGTGGGCAGCATGCAGTTCGACAGCATCAAAGCCCAGACGCTGAGCATCTGCAGCACCGCGGGCAAAAGCCTGCACCACATCATCTATATCTTGCTGAGTCATAATATGGCGATTGAGTTTGCCGGGCATATTCATCCCGGATGGCGAGTAACCGGGTACATCCCCTTCCGGCAGAGTGCCCGCTTTACGTGCAGCACCGACATGCCAGAGCTGAGGAGCAATTTTGCCACCAGCTTCATGCACGGCATCGACAACCTTTTTCCAAGCGGCGAGTCGCTCTTCTCCATGGAAGTAAGGCACACCGGGAAAACCGCTGGCAGCAATATGATCGACACAGGTTCCCTCGGTAATAATCAGTCCGACACCCCCCTCAGCACGGCGGCGGTAGTAATCGACCACATTGTCACCGGGAATATTATTGTTCGGTGAAAAATTGCGCGTCATCGGCGCCATGACAATTCTGTTTTTAAGGGTTAAATTGCCCAGGGAAAAAGGCTGGAAAAGACAGTTATTACTCATTGATAGATCACAGTTGAGTCGCAGTTTTTAGTTAATTTCATTCGTTGAAGAACTCTTATTATTCGGACTTTAATTATCTCAAACCTTATGATCTGGCAACTGCCGTGTCAATGTAATGAACAGTTGCATATACTCAGAGCATAAAGCCGCAGCCAAATAAAAGACCCATAAAGGAAAGTAGCCGCGATAAGAAAATATGGTAACGCAAAAGCTACCCAGGTCCACCAGCATTTACTGCCATTTACCGCTGGTATTTGTGACCCTGCTGGTCACGATTTTTCTTCCTGGCGACTGGTGCTGGGTACGCAATTCAGTGCAAACTTAACTTAGAACTTACTTAGACTCACATTGAGAGCAACCCTATGTCGACAATGAATCTAACCCTCAAAGATGGCATCCATATTTTAACCCTGACCAATGCCGCCAATGGCAATGACAATACCTTCACCACCGAGGTAATGAATGAATATATGGCCGCCTTTGACAGGGTCGAAAGCTATCAGGGCAACAGCGCGCTAATTATCACCTGCGAAGATGAAAAAACCTTTAGCACAGGAATTAACCTGGCTTGGCTGGCCGAGCAATCGACCCAGGGAAAAGCAAATTTTATGCAGAATTTTCATAAAATGCTCTGCCGCTTTGCACTGCTCAACATTCCCACCATCGCCTGCATTAATGGCAACGCCTATGCCGGCGGTGCGATTCTCGCGGCTGGTGCCGACTTTAGGTTGATGCGTGAAGACCGCGGGCGCTTCTGTTTTCCCGAGGTCAATATCCCGCTGCCATTTACCCCGGTTACCCGAAGCCTGGTAAACCTGCTGCCCAATAAGCAGGCGCTGAAGAATATGCTGCTGACCGGTATCGCCTACACCGGTATAGAGTCTGAAGCACTAAATATTGTCGACAGCATTCACCCGCTGGATGAATTGCAAATAGCCGCCTTTAAACTGGCCAAAGTGCTGGCGACAAAAGATCGCGCCATCTACACCAGTATTCGCAATGATATGCGCCCGGAGATACAGACGCTTCTCAATGAACTTACAGGAAAAGCCTAACAGCTCTATTGGAAAAGACTTATGACTACAAACCTCTTTGATCTGAGCGGGAAGATAGCCCTGGTCACTGGCGCAAGCCGTGGCATTGGTGAAGCTATCGCCCTATTGTTGGCCGAGCAAGGCGCCCATGTGATTGTCTCCAGCCGCAAAATTGATGGCTGCCAGCTGGTTGCCGATAAAATCAATAGCGCCGGTGGCAATGCCGAAGCCCTGGCCTGCCATGTGGGTAATATGGAGCAGATAGAAGATACCTTTGCCACTATCGCAGATAAATTTGGCAGACTGGATATTCTCATCAACAATGCTGCCACCAACCCCTACTTCGGCCATATTCTCGATACTGATCTCGGCGCCTACTCAAAAACCGTCGACGTTAATATCCGCGGTTATTTCTTTATGTCCGTTGCAGCGGGCAAGCTGATGCGCGCCAATGGCGGCGGTGCAATTGTAAATACCGCTTCAGTCAATGCACTGCAACCGGGAATGGCTCAGGGCATTTACTCAATCACCAAAGCGGCAGTGGTTAATATGACCAAGGCATTTGCCAAAGAGTGCGGGGAGTTCGGTATTCGCGTCAATGCCCTGCTACCCGGTATAACCAAAACCCAATTTGCCGGCGCGCTATTTGCCGATAAGGCAATCTACCAAAAGGCCGTGGAGAACATTCCCATGAAACGCCATGCAGAGCCAAATGAAATGGCCGGCACCGTTCTCTATCTGGTATCAGATGCCTCCAGCTATACCAATGGTGAATGTATTATCGTCGACGGTGGGCTGACAATATAAGAGCTGTGGCCGTTGCGTCTAGCAGACCAGCCTAGATTCTCCTGCAAATAAAAAATCATCATCTATACTTTAAGGGATGGTGATTTTAGTTGGGGGGCTAAACCATGATTCTGCTGTTCAATATAGACAACCCGTTTAAAAAATTCATTCTGTTAACTTCTCTTTTCTCGGTGCTTGCGCTGGGATTCTCAACGCCATCTGAAGCGCGAGTATGGTCCGAGAAAAAATTTGAAAAAACTATTCTCAGTATTGATAAAGATCTAAATCGAAAACGCTGGAAGTCGGTTATCAAGCGCAGTCAAAAAGCCCTGCCCCAATGTGTCGCGCTCTATTCTGAACAGGCTCTAACCTGTATTTTTATCCTTAGAAACATCAATCAAAGCCACAAAGAAATGCATGTTTTTAATCCGGATAACAGCCAGATCAAAAATGCCTACAGACTATCCACTGAAGTGTTGGGCAAGACCCACTCAACCACTAACAGCGCCAGGGATTATTATTATAAATATCTGATTTTCACCGAGAGCTATGCACTTGCGATACCTTTGTTGAAGGAATTTATTGAGATTGAGAAAAACACTAGAAATGATGCCTACCAGTTAATGGAACGCTATAAACAGCTCTATGCACTGGAGGGATTAACCGAGAACTGGCCAGCAGAGGAAGCCGCATTGTCCATGGTGATCAAGCTGGCAAGAGATGTTCTGGGCGAGGATAGTGAGGACTTTATCGCTGCAGTAGAGGCGCTTGCCTATAATTACTGTACACAGAAAAAATATTACGAATACTTTGAGCTGATAAAGGCAGAGCAACAGGAAGTCTCCTGCTTCACAGAACCTAACAGCTAAAAACACCCCTCCCACAAACAAAAAACCCCGCTATAAAGAGCGGGGTTTTCTTTTAACGCCGAATCGACTTAAGCGTTTTCTAACTGATAATAATCCATCAGTATCTTGGCCACTTCAGGACGTGAGAATTCTGGTGGTGGTGCAATACCCTCACCCAGCATCTGACGAACCTTAGTACCAGACAGCAGAATAAAATCTTCTTTAGTATGGTCTTCGGCTTCGTTCATCATCACAACACGACCCAGTTTCTTCGAGAAAGCAGTGTGGTCAGCGTTGAAGATTTCGATATCCAGTGAACCGGCAGGTACCTTCTCAGCAAAGATAGTCTGCGCATCGAAAGCACCGTAGTAATCGCCAACACCAGCGTGGTCACGACCAACAATCAGCTGGGTACAACCCATGTTCTGACGGAAAACAGCGTGAAGTACCGCTTCACGTGGGCCAGCGTAGAGCATATCAAAGCCGTAGCCTGTAACCATTACAGTGTTTTCAGGGAAGTACAGCTCAACCATCTTGCGAATACAGTCATCGCGTACAGAGGCAGGAATATCGCCCTTCTTAAGCTTGCCCAGCAACATATGAACAACGATACCGTCAGCGTCCAGACGCTCCATAGCCATATGGCAGAGCTCTTCGTGAGCACGGTGCATCGGGTTACGAGTCTGGAAAGCTACAACCTTGTTCCAACCGCGCTCGGCGATCTCATTGCGAATTTCAACAGCAGTGCGGAAAGTATCCGGGAAGTCAGCTTGGAAGTAGCTCAGGTTCAACACCTGAATATCACCGGAAACCACATTGCGGCCCAGGTTAGTAAAAGTAGCAACACCAGGGTGCTCGGGATCAAGCGTACCAAAGATCTCCTGCGCCATAGATTCGATCTGCGCGTCGCTTACCGACTCAATCGCAGCCACATCCATAATCGCCATAACCGGGTTGCCCTCAGTATTGGGATCGCGCAGAGCAATACGAGATGCACCGGCAATAGCGGTTACATCTTCAACCAGGTTAAGAACAGGAACAGGCCAGAACAGTCCTTCTGCTGTATGCAGGTTTTCAGAAACGCTCAGCGCATCAGCCAGATTCATATAACCGCTTAGAGGGTTAAAGTAACCAGCACCCAACATAACAGCATTGGCCGCAGCCGCTGAGTTGAGCAACAGTGAAGGCAGAGTCTCTGCTTCGGTTAACAGTTGCTGGTTTAATTGCGCATCTTCCACTAGAAGTGGGTTTAAAACTTCAGAGCCATGGGGCTTAATCAAAGGTGTATCTCCATCAATATGTCAGTAAATTTTTAAATTAGCTTAGACCTGTTTGCCCAAAATAAAAGGCAAAAGGAAGACTTAAGCGATAAAACCATTCTTTTCGAGGTAAGAGAGAATAATTTCTACCTCTTCTTCGAGAGTCATCTTATCTGTGTGTAGGTGAATCTCTGGCTTTAATGGTTCCTCGTAAGGGTCATCAATACCGGTAAAGTTCTTGATTTCACCAGCGCGGGCTTTCTTGTAAAGGCCCTTGGGGTCGCGCTCTTCAGCTGCAGCCAGTGAACAATCGATAAATACCTCGATAAAGGCAAAACCAGAATCATCATGCAGTGCACGAACCTGGTCGCGGTCAGCGCGGTATGGGCTGATAAAGCTGGACAGTGCCATAACACCTGAATCAACAAACAACTTGGCGATCTCACCAATACGACGGATATTCTCAGTGCGGTCTTCCGCAGAGAAACCCAGATTCTTATTGATACCGAGACGAACATTGTCACCATCTAAACGATAGCTGAGTTTGCCACGGTTAAATAATGCCTTCTCCAAAGCAACAGCTACGGTGCTTTTGCCACTGCCAGACAGTCCAGTAAACCAGAGAGTTGCTCCGCGCTGACCTAGGAGGGCTCCGCGATCTTCAGTGGAAATATCACCATCGTGCCAATGGACATTGGTTGCTTTTTGCTCTGCCATGTTTTTCCCCGATTTGATAAGTTAATGACCAGATAGTAGAGACTTTTCATTTACAAGTAAAACAGGATATTATGGTTTTAATAATCGCTTTTATCGATAAGGGTCGTTAATGAAATACAGCCTTAGACAACTAGAGATATTTCTTGCCATTGCTCGCTACCAGAATATATCCCGCGCCGCAGAGAGCCTGCATATGTCGCAGTCGGCCGCCAGCGCCGCCCTGCAGAATCTCGAACAGGCTTACAACATCAGCCTGTTTAACCGTATCGGCAAAAAGCTCGAACTCAACGAAGTGGGCAACACATTGCGCAGCAAGGCAGAGCTTTTGGTTTCCCACGCCAATGAATTCGATGAAGCGCTGCAGGGACACAATGAAATCGGTCATCTAACCCTAGGTGCCAGCTTTACCATTGGCAATCACCTCGCCGTAACCTATCTTGCCGGCTATCTCGGCGACCATCCAGAAGCCCAGGTAGATATTAATGTCGCCAACAGCTCGGATGTGGTTGCACAGGTGCTTAACTTTGAAGTGGATATCGGCATGATCGAAGGAGAGATCAAGCATCGCGAGCTGGAATTGATTCCCTGGCGAGAGGACAGCCTGGTGGTCTTTTGCAGCCCGGAACACCCCCTGGCGAAAAGAGCCAGCCTTACCGACAGCGATATTAAACAGGCGCGCTGGATACTTCGCGAACCTGAATCGGGCGCACGACAAACCTTTAACCGCGCCCTGGCGGGACTGATGCCCGACCTGGATGTCTATCTGGAATTTAAGCATAACGAAGCGATTAAAAAAGCCGTAGAAGCCGGTCTGGGGATTGGCTGCCTCTCAGAGATAGTGCTGCAGAATAATTTTAAAACCGGTGACCTAGTGCCCTTAAAACTACCTAAAAGGGATATGAAGCGAACCTTTTATTTTGCCCTGCCGAAAAACCGCCGCAAGACCACAGCGATTGATTGGTGGATGGAAGAATGTAATCGCGAATTAAACACTGCCCAAAATTAATATTGCACCGTCTCATGATGGGGCAACAGGTTCTGCCACTTAACAATATGATTGGATTTCTCTTCCGGGAGTTGTCGCGAGTTCTCATCAACCAGAAGGACATCGCGGGGATCAAATAAATAGATCGGCTCAAGATCAGCACGTGCCGATGAAGGTTTGATAAGCCGCTCTATATTATCCAGTATCAATGGTTCCGAGGTTGGTGATGAAAAGTATGCCAAGACTGTATGCGGGCTATTCAGGCCGTTTGACTTAACATAGCTAATTCGCAGTTTGGCTAGATCCACCCCCATTTGGTGGAGAGTAAACAGCTTTGCTACGGTGAAATCCTGGCCGTCACCTGAGTGGTTGACCAAAAACTCCAGCGGATCTGCTCGAGCATCAGTTTTATGCCAGCTGTTCGTATCGTTCACCCGGTGGGCGCGATTGATAAACTCATTGACCAGCGTCAGCTTCTCAATATCCATTCTGGCATCGGAGTGCACAACCATCTTCTTCCAATTGCGCAGACGTGTCTCGGCAACAGCGCCATGCTGCTGCCTGACCTTCTCGAGCAATTTTTCCGATAGCTCAAAGGCCGCCACATGGCTGTGCAAGCTGGCAATAAACCCTACAAGGGCGATTTTTCTTGCGGATGCTGATATCTGCTGTGAGATATAAGTATTGATAACAACTATCCTTCTAAGGTGAGTGCCAGTAAAAGCTATTCCTATATGCGGGCTTGGCATAGTCATTTTTATAAACTATGTTGAAGCCATCACAGATAATCGACTAAAAGGGAACTGGACAGCCGCCAGGAGGACGTTATGAGTCTGTATCGACAATTAATTGGTGTGATAAGCGCGGTTATTTTACTGCTGGTGTCACTGTGGATAATCATCAGTATTCATAGCGACAAATCGACACTGATCAAGCAGATGCAGACTCAAGCTCAAAACGGCGCCACCTCGCTGGCTATCTCGATGACCGAAGTGCTGAAGAATAATGACCGCTCGCGACTGGGGGTTCTGTTTAATGCTGTCTCTGATCTCGGCGACTACCAAAAGATCTACTTTGTCGACCTCGACAACAGCCGTCTTATTGAGCGCGCCTTCTCATTAGAAACGCCTCAGGTTCCCGACTTTTTTATCCAAGCTATAGCTCTACCCCCTATAGAGGCCCGGGCCGCTGTCTCGTCTGGCTGGTCGAGAATTGGCGATGTTGTGGTAGTCGTCAGTTTGCGCCAAGGCTATGAGCAGCTCTGGCAGGCCACCCTGGAGAAGGCAATCTGGAGTCTATCTATGGCGCTGCTGGCAATTCTACTTATCACTGTGATTATCAGACTGCGTCTGCGGGCTGCCCAGCGGCGCTAAAACCAGAGACTAATTGTATATTTAAGGCTCTGGGTCTATAGATAGCCGGTGAAAAACGTATAATGCGGTTTTTATAGCCCGTATATATAGACTGGATTTTTTTTGATGACCGTACGCACTCGTATAGCACCCTCGCCCACCGGCGATCCCCATGTAGGCACAGCCTATGTCGCACTGTTTAATATGGCCTTCGCTCGCAGCCAGGGCGGTCAGTTCCTGCTGCGTATTGAAGATACCGACCAGACCCGCTCAACCCCGGAGTCTGAGCAAGCTATTTTAGATGCCCTGCACTGGCTGGGACTGGATTGGGACGAAGGCCCAGACAATGGCGGCCCCCACGGCCCCTATCGTCAGAGTGAGCGTTCAGATATTTACCGCCAACATGCCGACCAGCTTTTGGATAGCGGTCATGCATTCCGCTGCTTCTGCAGCTCCGAGCGACTCGATGAGTTGCGTAAAACTCAAATGGCCGACAAGCAGCAGCTGGGCTATGACGGCCACTGTCTGGATATGCACCAGGACGAGATAGCCAAGCGTCTGGCCAACAATGAACCCCATGTTGTGCGCATGAACGTGCCTCGCGAGGGCCAATGTGAATTCAATGATATGCTGCGTGGCGAGATCAGCATTGAATGGTCGCAGATTGACCTGCAGGTACTGTTAAAAGCAGATGGCATGCCAACCTATCATCTGGCCAATGTGGTCGATGATCACCTGATGGAGATCAGCCATGTTATCCGTGGTGAAGAGTGGATTAACTCTGCACCCAAGCATATTTTGCTCTATCAATACTTTGGCTGGGAAACACCGGTTTTTTGTCATCTGCCGCTACTGCGCAACACCGACAAGAGCAAACTGTCGAAACGTAAAAATCCAACTAGCATTCTGTTCTACCAGCGTATGGGTTACCTGCCTGAAGCACTGCTCAACTATCTGGCTCGTATGGGCTGGTCAATGCCCGATGAGCGCGAGAAATTTACCCTCGACGAAATGCTCGAAGCCTTTGATATTCAGCGTGTCTCCCTCGGCGGTCCAGTCTTCGATGTGGAAAAACTCAGCTGGTTAAACGGCATGTGGATTCGCGAGGAGCTCAGCGATGAACAGTTAGCTGATCGACTGCAGGAATGGGCACTTAACCGTGACACATTGATGGCATTTCTCCCCTTTGCCAAACAACGCATGGAAACCCTTTCGGATATAGCGCCTCTAGGCAACTACCTGGTCTCCGGAATGTTGCCGATCAGTGCCGAAGACCTTAAGTCCGCCGGCATGGAAGAAGATCAATTGCTGGAAGTACTGCAGTTTGCCCTGTGGCAGCTTGAGTCTGTGCAAACATGGAATCGAGACAATATCTTTAATGCACTAAAAACCGTCGCTGATGCTATGGAGATTAAGCTAAAACCATTTTTGGCACCGCTGTTTATCGCGGTTGCCGGCAGCAGCGCCTCAATTTCAGTAATGGACTCCATGAATCTGCTCGGTGCTGATATGTCGCGAGCCCGTTTGCGCCATGCAATTAACCTACTCGGCGGGATTGGCAAAAAGAAACTTAAGAAACTCGAAAAAGAGTACCAAAAGCTTGCCTAATGAGGCTTGACTTGGATGTGGGGCGTCCCTATCATGGCGCCTCCTTATTTGGGGCCTTAGCTCAGCTGGGAGAGCGCAACACTGGCAGTGTTGAGGTCAGCGGTTCGATCCCGCTAGGCTCCACCAAATAAAAAAACCCCTCACACGAAAGTGTGAGGGGTTTTTTTATTTGCCGGAGATTAGTGGGAGTGAGTTTAAGCCCCGGTTCACTAAATTTGCACCGCAAATTTGAACGCCCTTCAGGGCGGCCCCAAAGGGGTGAGTCGCAAAGCGACGAATCATCCCGCGGTGCAGCACCTGCCAAACCCCATATAGATCTGATACGAAAGTGTGAGGGGTTTTTTTATTTGCCGGAGATTAGTGGGAGTGAGTTTAAGCCCCGGTTCACTAAATTTGAGCAGCAAATTTGAACGCCCTTTAGGGCGGCACCCTTCACTTAAAAAAAGGGGTGAGTCGCAAAGCGACGAATCATCCCGCGGTGATACTCTGCCGCAGCCCAATATCATACTGACGTGGTGCTGGGGTGACGTGAGGATACTCAACTAAGACTGCTGATGAATATCCAACGCACCAACATCCAAAACCGGAGACGCATCAATATCCTCGGCATCCATCATCTGTGCAATCCGCTGGAGAGACGAAATAATCATCGTCTGCTCCCATAATTCCAAACCATTAAACTGCGCCGAGAACTGCTCTTGCAGCGGCACAGGTGCATCCTGCAAAACTTCACCCGCTTTATCTGTCAGATAGACATGCACCCTGCGCTTATCCTTAGTTGATCGAACTCGTTTGACCAACTCACGCTTTTCCAATCGATCGAGAATAGTGGTTACTGTAGCCTGGCTGAGACTAATTTTTTTCGCCACTTCACCAATAGTCACATCACTATTGTCGCGAATCGCCTGCAGCAGTAAAAGTTGCGGTGCGGTTAGACCGGTGGTCTTAACCAGTTGCTTGGAGTGCAAATCGGTTGCTCGAATAACACGGCGCAATGAAATTAAAACCTGATTGAGACTGTCCAAAATTTAATCCTTTAAGAAATAAAGCTCATCTTATACGAGGTTACAGACGCGATAATAATCAATCAATTATCGCTCAGCAAGACCACGATAGAGACTGAGACACATCAGCAAAAGTATCAGCGTAAAAGGTAAGCCTGTCGCAATAGCACCTGCCTGAAGTGCGCTCAAGGCCTCTTTACCGCCACCAAACAATAGAGCACCTGCAATGCCGCCCTGTAGTACAGCCCAGAAAATTCGCTGCGGTGTCGGCGCATCCAATCTACCGCCTGCGGTAATACTATCAATCACCAGTGAACCTGAATCTGAAGATGTTACAAAGAACACCATCACCAATAAAATCCCCAGCCCGGTCGTAACCTCATTGATTGGCAGGTTTTCCAGCATTTGGAAGGTCGCCAGACTGGCGGTACTGATGCCATTGGCAAGAGCACCAACACCATTTTGCGCCTGCTCCAGAGCACTAATTCCAAAACTGCTCATCCATAGCAACGTGACAGATGGGGGAATCAGCAGAACAGCAATCAAGAATTCACGGATGGTACGGCCGCGGGAAATACGGGCGATAAACATACCCACAAACGGAGACCAACTGATCCACCAGGCCCAATAAAAGACAGTCCAGTCTTGCATCCACGTCTCATCCGGACGATCGGTCCAGCCGCTAAGCGGTATTAGATTGGCAAAATAACCACCAGCGGAGGTAAACACCCCTTTGAAGATGGCCAGTGTCGGGCCGGTAATAGCGACAAAAATCAGTAATAGCAGTGCAAGAACCATATTCACATTACTCAGTACCTTTACGCCGCCGTCCAGCCCTCTTACCACAGAGATAATGGCTAGACATGTTACGGCTACAACTATAGCTATTTGGGTATTCAGCGCATCGGGAATACCAAACAGAAAGTTTAGACCCGAGCTCGCCTGTGCAGCACCCATCCCCAATGAAGTAGCCAAGCCAAAGATAGTCGCCATAACCGCCATTATATCGATAAGGTGTCCCCACCAACCCCAAATACGCTCGCCCAGAAGCGGATAAAACGCCGAGCGAATGGTCAGCGGCATACCTTTGTTGTAGCAGAAGAAAGCCAGTGACAGAGCCACGATAGCGTAGATAGCCCAGGCGTGAAGACCCCAGTGATAGAGGGTAGCGGCCATAGCTAGCTCAGCCGCTTCAGGAGACCAGGCTTCAACCGCAAGCGGTGTGCCACCCCAGCCACTAAAGTAGGCCATGGGCTCGGCTACGCCCCAAAACATCAAACCAATACCCATACCCGCGGCAAATAACATCGAAAACCATGACAGACGATTAAAATCCGGTGTTGCTGATTCACCGCCAAGGCGAACCTCTCCAAACCGAGAGGCAACCAGAAAGAGGCAAAACAAAACCAATACATTAGCCGATCCCATAAAGAACCAATCGAAGTTCACCAGGCACCAATTTTTTACCGCACCGAGATAACTGTTGGCCAATTCGGGAAACATAATTGTGCCGGCAACAAAGAAAATAATTAGCAGCGCGCTGATACCAAAAACAGGATTGTGGACGTCCATCCCTAAGATTTCGACGTTGTCCTGTCCCAGTTCATATTCAGTGTCATAGTGATTTAAGCTTGATGAATCCATAGGGAAAATGACCAAAACTATTTAGAGGTTTAATTTTAATTGGGAATACAAAAGGCCGATTTATTCTTATATCGATAGAGTAGAAAGCATAATTCTCACTCTTTCGCGGCTTTACAAGTTCAGCATTACACTAAATAACCTAATATGTAAGCCTTATTTTATAATTCTTCAAAACTATGCGTAATATAAGGTATAGAGTTTTGTTAGAACACTAAAGTTTATTGTGCTAAGGTGTGGCGTTAAACATCATAATAATAATTAATCTATAGGGGTTATCTTCATGCTTAAACGCACCGCGCTATTTAGCGCCATTGTTGCAGCATCATCTACTGCAAGTCTTTCTCACGCTGAAATCGAAGAAGTATTAGTCACCGCCACCAAGCGCACTGCCAGCACTCAGGATATTGCTGTTGCTGTCTCTGCCATTACTTCAGAAAAGCTCGACCAGCTAGGTGTCTCCAACTTTGAAGACTATCTGATTCAGCTACCTGGCGTAACTGCCGGTGGTAGTGGTCCAGGACAAAACACTATCTATATTCGCGGTGTTGCTTCAACTACCCCTAACCTGACAACCGCTGGTGTAGCTGGTCTGGCACCAAACGTAGCGTTCTACCTAGACGAGCAGCCGCTCGCGCAGCCCGGTCGTAACCTTGATGTTTACGCTGCGGATATGGAACGTATCGAAGTACTTTCTGGCCCCCAGGGCACATTATTTGGCGCTAGCTCACAGGCTGGTACCGTTCGCTTGATTACCAACAAGCCAGATCCTACCGATACATACGGTCGCATCAAAGTAGGCTACTCCCAGACAGTCCAGGGCGAAGACAGCAACAATGTCGAAGCCATGTTCAACGCACCAGTCAATGACAGCGTAACTATCCGTGGTGTTGTCTACCGCGATGATCAAGGCGGTTATATTGATAACGTACAGGGAACATTAACAGCACTTGAAAGTGCACGTTTCCGTGAAGCAGGCACAATGCGCTCGAATGGCGTTCCTGTTTCAGATCTGCGTGCCGGTTTCCAGACTCAGACTTATATTGATTCGATTCAAGGCCTGTCTTACCAGGAAAACCGAGTTCCACTGGATCCAAACGACCCTTCAAGCTATGCGCTGGTTAATTTCGAAGAAGCCAACAACAGTGATTTGGTTGAAGAAGATTTCAACGACGCTAAGTATGAAGGCGCTAGACTCGCCGCACTGATTGATCTCAATGACGATTGGTCACTGCTGCTGGGCTACGGCCAGCAAGATCTGGACACCGATGGTGTATTCCAGGCTGATCCAAACCTTGGCACAAAGAGCCCTTCTGTTCAGCGCTACAACCCAGAGAGCTTAGAAGACTCGTTCGAGAACGTTAACTGGAAGCTCGAAGGTCGTGTTGGCGATTTGAATATTGTCTATGCCGGCGCTTACACCAAGCGCGAAACGGATCAGATGATCGATTACACCGACTACCTATTTGTCGGCCAATACCTTCCTTACTATATCTGTGATACCACAGTGACCTATCCGGAATATAACTATTACAACCCAGGTTATGCATCAAATATTCCTGCGGGCACCTGTTATGCACCAGATACCTATGTAACCAGCTACAGTGAAACTACCGTCAGCACTCATGAACTGCGCTTTACTACAGATCAGGATCAGTCGGTACGTGCTACTGGTGGCGCTTTCTACAGCGACCTAGAATTACAAGAGCGCGTTGATTTCCGTTACCCCGGCATGCTTGAAGCCAATTTCTGGAATTTATACGATGGCGTTGATTCACCATTGAACGAACCATTTGACGATGGCTTCCTGTCGCAGACTGGCCCTTTCCCTAGAGATACAATCTTTAGAAATGATATTAAGCGCACCGATGAACAGCTCGGCGTGTTTGGTGAAGTAACCTTTGATTTAAATGATGAGTTCTCATTTACAGCCGGTGCTCGCTGGTACGACGTTCGTGTAGATATGGAAGGTGGTGCCAACTCGTCATTCGGCAACTTCTTCCAGGGAACAGATGTTGACGCATTCGGTACTAATATCACCGATCTCTACGATGGTGATGGCAAGCTGACCTTTATTGGCGACAGCAAGCTGGCGACTCGAATCACATTTGAAGATGGCGTAACTTTTGATGAAGTTAAAGCCGCTTTAACTGAAGCTGATGGCTTTAGTGTTGGACGTGGCTCAGTAGCCAATGCGCCTAATGCAATCAGTGATTTAGAGATCGCCGGTATCCTTAACGCTCTTAAGGCACCTGATGAAGCCAAAACAAGCGGCACCATCTTTAAGGGAACATTGAACTGGACGCCTAGTTCCGATGTACTGCTCTATGCTACTTACTCTGAAGGTTTCCGACCAGGGCTGTTAAACCGTCCTGGTGGCGCGTCTAATGCTGACGGCTACACGGTTCCATTCGAACTGATGACGGATGAAGTAACCAACCTTGAATTTGGTTGGAAAACTGACCTTATGGACGGACAGTTGCGTGCCAATGGTAGTGCTTTCTATGCCGAAATCGAGAACCTACAGACCACAATCTTTGATCCTTCGATTGCCAACCTGTTCTTCTCAGATAATGCAGCAAACGCTAGAATCAGCGGCTTAGAAGCAGACTTTATCTACGCTCCAAATTCAGTACAGGGTCTGACTCTTAGTGGTGCTGTATCGTTCCTCGACACTAAAATCACTAAGGTTCTAACACCGACAAACGACGTTGTTAGAGGTGATTCCCTAGCCTTCGCTCCTGAATTCCAGGCCAATCTCCAGGCGCGTTATGAATGGACTCTGGCGAATGGTTTGACCGCTCACGTTATGTCTCATGCAGCCCATTCTGACGAATCATATAGCGATATCATCAGAATGAATCGCGATGAGATCCAGGGCTGGACTATGTACGGAGTGACTGCTGGTGTAACAGGTGAGACCTGGGGCGCCGAGTTCTTCATGGATAACATGACCGATGAGCGCGCAGAGCTATCTCGCAACTTCGTTAATGATAGAGAGCGTGTTTCATATGCAAGACCCTGCACCATGGGATTGCGCATGACTTACAACTTCTAACTGAAGGTTGTTAAATGCTAGAATCGATATGCCCCTTTATAGGGGCATATTTTTTGTCTAAGGAAAAGTAATTTTGAATCAGCAAGATAAGATCCAGATTGAACAATTGATGCGCGACAAGCACTTTGAAAAGGCGCTTGAAGTATTGGCTTCGTCCTTAGAGGCGCAAGCTGACGATATTGATGCCCTCTACTACAGTGCAGTTTGCCTTAGGTATCTCAACCGATTAGACGAGGCTCTGCAGCAATTAAAAGCCCTGAGAAAAATTGCCCCCAGCTTTGGCCGCGGACTTCAGGAAGAGGGTCATATCTATCGTGCCAAGGGCAATCTGAAACAGGCCCTGCATCTGTATACTCGCGCGACCCATGCCAATCCCTCACTACAGGGAAGCTGGCGTATGCAAATCGAGATACTCCTAAAGCAGGGCCGAGAGGCCGAGGCGATTAGATTAAAGCCGCATTTGCAGCGAGTTCTGCAAATGCCTCAACCACTAATTGCCGCCATGGATTTTATCGCCCAGGGAAAACTGTCGAATGCAGAGGATCTGTGTCGGGACTTTTTAAAACAGCATCCTCACCATGTCGAGGCAATGAGATTGCTCGCCGAAGTGGGTATGAAACTAAATATACTCCATGACGCAGAATTTTTATTAGAGAGCGCCCTTAAGCTGGAACCGGAAAACGACCTGCTGCGCGTTGACTATATTGAAGCCCTGCGCAAGCGCCAAAAGATTGAAGCCGCCCACGGCGAAGTACTGACACTGCATAAAGCCAACCCCGACAATGTCCATTTTGAATCATTGTATGCGGTTCTCTGTATGCAAATGGGTGACTATGACAAAGCCCTGGAACTGTTTGACAGTATTCTTACCAAAATCCCCGGTGACCCGGTAACCCTGACATCAAAAGGTCATGCCTTAAAAACCTGCGGCGATACAGACGAGGCTATTGTCTCCTATAGAAAAGCGACCCAGAGCAGCTCTGCCTATGGTGAAGCCTGGCACTCGCTGGCCAACCTAAAAACCGTCAAGTTTAGCGAAGCCGATATTGGCAAAATGCTCGCCCAGCTAGAGAGCGATGATTTAAAATTTATGGACCGGGTCTATATCAACTTCACCCTGGGTAAAGCCTTTGAAGACGCCGAGAAATTTGACCAGGCCTTTAGCCATTACGCTGCCGGCAACAAAGCTAAAAAAGCCCAAAGTCGCTACTCCCCCGAGCAGATGACCGAAGAATTTGAACAACAAAAACAACTGTTTACCCGTCAGTTTGTCAGCGATAGAAAAGGCTCTGGACACAGCGCCCCCGACCCTATCTTTATCGTCGGCCTACCCCGCGCCGGCTCAACATTACTGGAGCAGATACTGTCGTCCCACAGTCAGGTTGATGGCACCCTTGAACTGCCCAATGTGCTGGCACTGGTAAACGACCTGCGCAGAGGCGGCAATATGACCGGGGATAACCTATACCCCTCTATTCTCGAAACCCTAGATACAGATAAATATCGTGAATTCGGCGAAGCCTATATCAATGACACTCAGGTTCATCGTCAGAATGCGCCGTTCTTTATCGATAAAATGCCAAATAATTTCAGGCATATTGGCCTGATCAAACTGATGCTGCCAAACGCCAAGATCATCGATGCCCGACGTCACCCAATGGGCTGCTGCTTTAGTGGCTACAAACAGCTATTCGCCGAGGGACAGGCGTTTAGTTATGACCTCGATGATGCCGGTCAGTACTATCGGGACTATCAGTCACTGATGGATACCTGGCAGGCGATATTCCCAGAGCAGATACTGCATGTGCAATACGAGGATGTGGTCAATGACTTCGAAGCTCAGGTACGGCGTATCCTCGACTATTGTGGGCTGCCCTTTGAAGAAGCCTGTTTAAGTTTCTATAAAACTGAACGCGCGGTACGCACGCCCTCCTCCGAGCAGGTGCGACAGCCTATATACCGTGGTGGAATCGACCAGTGGAAGAATTTTGAAGCCCATCTGGATCCTTTAAAAGAGAGCCTGGGATCTGTGCTCAACGACTACCCTCTCTAGACCAAACCGTCTCTGGGAATATTTCAAACAATAAATTATGCAGCTGCGCCTAAGGCGCGGCTTACATAATTTGTGCATAGACCAATTTAGTTTCATCGCTCTATAAAAAACAAACGTACTTAACGAAAGTACTGACAGACAGCTTACACAAATCACTCAACTGGATTTTATAAATGAAAATTATCCGCTGGATATTAGGCCGAATTATTTTACTTCTCGACGCAATCACCGCCCCAAAAGGTATTGTTAGAGATAGCGCTGCACAACAAGAGATCGATACAGCTACAGCCAGTATGTCAATGTATCAATTTAATGCCTGCCCTTTCTGCGTCAAAGTGCGCCGGGAGCTCAAGCGTCACTCACTTAATATTGAGCTCCGCGATGCGCAAAATAATGCCGATATCAAAGCTGAGCTGACCACAGCGGG
>Ga0206125_10001265_pt1 | contig 29771 bp, 50 predicted proteins | sample Helgoland_Spring_4_FD_148598 | JGI IMG/M metagenome (GOLD analysis project Ga0206125, IMG submission 148598) | Pelagic subsurface seawater microbial communities from Kabeltonne, Helgoland, North Sea - Helgoland_Spring_Bloom_20160331_1 | ecosystem: Environmental > Aquatic > Marine > Epipelagic ... | reverse complement strand
GGTGAAAATGGATGATAATTCAACATTTAGAATATTAAGTAAGGATAATGGTATAGGCTCTGATAGAGAATGGCTTTTAGCTACAGATTCTGGTGGTAACTTAAATATCTATTTAATAGATGGTGGACAATTTAGGGGTAGAGAATACACAACCCCACTACCAGAGAATGAATGGCTACATATATCTGCTACCTATGACGGAAGTGGTGGAGAAAACTTTAGATTGGGCTTAAAGTTATACGTCAATGGTGTTCAAGTTGACAATGTGGATTTTGGCTCTGGAGGTTATGTAGCTATGGATGTAACGACTAACGATGTTTACATTGGAAGATACGCTACAACCTATTCAGATGGTAAATTTGCAGACGTTAGAATATACGATGATGAGCTAACAGCTTCTGAAGTTTTAGACATCTACAATGGCACAACAGATAGAACTAACCTAATTGGTCAATGGCTAACTAACAGCGATGACGTTCTAGATCATGCAGGAACTAACGATGGAACTAACTTTGGTTCTACTTACTCAACTGATAGCCCATCTTAAAAATAATGAGTTCATATTTATCACATAGAAGAAAAGGATTTAGGCAGACTGCACCTTCTCCACCTACTTTCGGCAACAGTTCCAGAAGCTTTCTGAGGTTGCATGAGGAAGCAATCATCATGTCGGACACTGATACACTATCATTTGGTGATGGAGCAAACGACTCTCCTTTTTCAATCGCTTGCTGGGTTAAGATAGAAGATACTAACAGATTTCGTATTTTTACAAAGTTTGATTATGTAAGTGTTAATAACACTAATGTAGAATACAATTTTACTACTGATGGTAATGGTAAATTGATTTTTATAATTGCAGATAATACGCACGGCGGAAATGGTTATCAAGGGATACAAAGCGTATCAAATTTATCCACACGGGTAGGAGTTTGGACGCATTTTGTAGTTACCTATGATGGGAGAGGAGGAAGCACAGCCGCACAGGGATTAGAGGCGTATATAGACGGAAATCTAATGTCTACCATTGTGAATTGGAGTAGTTCTCTTTATGTTGCAATGGATAACACAACTTCAAACCCAGCAATAGGCATAGCAAATATTAACGCTGGAGTTAGATATTTCTCAGATGGTAAAATGGCAGACTGTAGAGTATATGATAAGGTTTTATCATCACAAGAAATTACAGATCTTTATCAAAAAACGGACGTTCAATCTGGTCTTGTTGGGCATTGGCTAACAGATGTTGATTCAGTAGAAGATCAAAGCTCTAACAACTTAGGCGGGGCAGACATAGTAAGTCTGTCAACCTCCACAAGCGTTCCACCTCTACCAAGTAACCCTGTATTCGGAAACAGGTATTTATTGTGTAATGGTAGTGATTTTTTTACAGTTAGACAGGATTCTGCTATGGAATCAATCTTCCAATCAAGTCACACCTTTGCATTTTGGGTTAAGTTTATAGATGGGCAACCATTGAATGTTAATATGATTTTTGGAGCGCAAAGCCCAAGTGGTGCGTCTGTAACTAGAGTAGCTTGCTTTTTAACAGCAGATGGTAAAATTATTTTGGGGTATATTGAGAACGGCAACCAAGGCAGAGCTAAGACAACCACAGCACAAGCAAATGGTTTAACTGGTTGGGTTCATTATGTAGGCATCACGACCCCTAGCGGGATGAGTGTTTACCTTAATGGCACACAAGAAACATTAGACGCAACTGATGACGGGGATATGTCTACAGTAAATATGTCTAATTATAGTAATGATACAGATATTTTTGTGGGGGCTAGATGTGCATCGGGTAGTCCAGATTTATATCTAAACGGGCGTATTGCTGATTTTAGAATCTATTCCAAAGCTTTGTCTCAATCAGAAATAAATGATCTAGTTTCTGGTACAGACGTTCAAAGCGGGTTAGAGCATCATTACTTAACTAACGATGATGATAGGCTAGACAAAGCTGGTAGTAGTGATGGTTATGACGCATCCGTTTATAGACCGAATGACTCACCATAAAATTCATTAAGTATATTAAGTCACCAATTTACGTTCTCGCCCCTTGTATCTATATGAATAAATGATCGGTAAGTTCCTACTCCTCCTTTGAACTCACCATTGCTCCTAAATTGTTTTATGGTTTTAGCGGCTCTCCAATTTGAAGAGTTACTGAATGTAACATCTATGGCATTGTTTTGCATGTGATAAGAGCCTCTGTTACCCCTAACCGCTCTGTTGTATTTTGGTGATCTGTATGCTGATATTATTTTATTTATTTTTAATCCGCTTTTTTGGCAGATTTGGTCAAGGGCTTTGAGTGTCGGTATTATTGTTTTCCACATTTCTTTTGGCGGTAGCTCGTTTTTGACACCTCTTCTTGATTTAAAGTGTGGCTCAAGAACCATTCTTGGTGTGATTGTCCTTAAACCTAGGTCTTGTATGAACCTTGCGTAGTCTAAAACCTCAATACCTTTATAATCTACCCATGATTGAGGAATACCTTTTACTTCTTGTTTTGGTCGATAAATAAAAGCGGCATCACTAATATTCGTGGTCAAATAAGCAAGAGACCCAATAATGGTGGATATAAATTTTCTTTTGTTCATCATTGTTATATTATATACACTTTAATTCTTTTGTATATATTATGTTACTAAAAGATGATTTTGGTGTAAATATTCTACAACGGAAGGTATTATTATGAAAAACCTATTTAAAGTATTATCAATCTTTTCTGTATTTCTTTTATTTAGCTGTTCTTGTGCAAATAAAAGCAGCAAAAAGACTATCAGAAGCGTTTCAGCCAAGGAAAGTGTGATCCCTAAGCTTGACAAATCAAACGAAGCTCTGAAGAAAATCTCTAAGGCATCAACATATGGTGGTGAGCAGATACTAAAGCTTCAAATCAGAACCACAAACGCTCTTTTGCTTGCTGAAAAACAAAAAGCAGAAGAACTTAAAGCCAAGCTTCAGGTCATCAGTGACGAGTTAGATATGCTTGGGCGTTGGAACAGAAACCAAACAAACGACCTTAGAGCGCTCGAAAGTAGCCTTACCGATGTAGAGATTGCGCTTAACTTAAAAGAGAACGAGGCCGCAGAGCTTAGAAAAGTTAATAATCAACTCAGAACTCAGACAATCCAGGCTCAAAAAGAAGTCAGAGAAGTGGAAGAGAAAATTTTAAAGGTAAAAGCTGAAAGCGATGTCAAAATTGCTGAGATCCAAAAGAAAATGGATGCCTTAAAGAAGTATAGAAATATTTGTTTTGCGGTTGGAGGCCTTTTGGGTGCGGGTATCTTGTTTAAATTGTTTGGACCACGACTCTTTTAAAGATGGAAACAAAAGAAACAAAGCTGCCTTTTAAACAAAACTTCCTGTTAAAAATCCAGCAAGAAAGCACTTGGCGTGGTATAATATCTATTATTGCGCTTTTGGGCGTTCAAATAGCACCAACTCATGCAGAACATATCATTTCTGGCGCTGTATCTTTAGTTGCTTCGATAAATATTTTAAAAACTGATTAGTTATGACTGTTTTATCTGAAGAAGACATTAAGCGTGTTATATCTGCAACTGTTGTTGAGCTTCACGAAGCTCAGGCTGTTAGGTTCACAAAGCCAAGTACCTTACAGGGTTGGCTGTATGTCTTTGGGATTTGCGCTGGTTTCTTAGCTTTCATATATACTTCTATTATTTTCTTGAATGATGTTTCAAATCACCACAAGCAACCTTATCATGAGGGAGCAGAGGGCTTAGTTGTAGCTATAGAAGAAAGAGTTGCTTTGCATGAAGAGGATGGAAAGAAGCATAAAAACGAATCAGAGCTTCAACTTCAAATACTCGCAGAAACAAGACCCATCAAAGAAAGCATTTATAAAATAAAAGAAGACGTAGGGACAATTAAAACAAAGCTAGATATATTGCTAGACAGATACGAAAATAATAGATAAAAAACAATGGGGTACGAAGAGGTAAGAAGTTATGTAGAACTGGGATCGTTAGCGTTAACGATCCCTCTTCTTGTATTGTGTTCGGTGGTTGTGTATGAGTGCTATCCTCTAATGGTTAAGTGTGTTAAATCCTACAAGGACGACAAAAAAATATGTTGGATTATTGCTGGTATATTCTTTGGTTTTGGTGGTCATATAGTAGATAATTTTTATTGGGCTATTCCTTGGACTTCTCACTTCCTTGGGCTTGGATATACAGAGGCCTTGATTAAGTTCGGAGTATTCCCTAACATAATTTTTAGGCAATTTCTAACAGCTTTGTCTGCTTATTGTCACATAAGGGCTTTTATAGCCCCAGAAAACTTTAGAGATGCTAAATGGCTGAATGTCTTGCTTGGGGTCACTGTAATGATTGGCTTTATGTATGCAGGTTATCTATTGCTTCTTAAAAACATACCATAATAAAAATATGAAACTACCAAAAATCAAACTACCATCATCCAAATTACCTATTATTGGCTACATTAAAAGATACTGGATACTCTTATTGGTTATCGCCGTACTCATTTGGGCCTACACATCTGGAGCTTTGGCTCTTACGATGCGTGGAGCGCTTCTAATCCCAATCTTCACACTTATTGCTGGTGCTTCTGCTCTGCTACTCAGAAACGTTTACAATCGAAAGACGACCGATAAATATGCAGACGATAAAGACTGGATCACTAAAGACTGGGATAGCCTTACTCCATTCCAGAGAATAGTAATCACAAAAGCAGAATTTCTTATTTACTTTTTCGGCGGTGCTATCATAGCTGCTGGTCTAGTAATTATTATTAATGTTTAAATTTGCGGCATTTTTAGGGTTTTTGGCTCTCGTTGGATCTGGATTAAAATGTGATTCAGATGGCGGCGAGCCTTCTCCTACCCTGCCGTTTCGTCACAGCCCACCAGAGCATCACGAAAAACTTTGGGATTCTGCCGAAATAAACGCTTCTCAGGTATTCAGGATAGATAAATCCATCTCTATTTACCTAGAAAACAAGAAAAAGTATAAAGCTATAGAGAAAATGCGCACTGGAGGTGTTCCTTCTGCTGTGGTATTTGCTTTGCATGGTAGAGAATCTACATGGAGCTTTAAAAAACACTTACACGAAGGTTCTCCTTTAACGGGCAGAACTAAATGGGTCCCAATAGGCAGACCATTAGCTGCTCCTAAAAATGGAAGTAGTTATACTTTTGAAGAAAGCGCAGAGGATGCTTTGTATAAGCTAAAAGACTTAGAAAATAAGGTTGACTGGTCTCAGTGCAATGATTCTCTCTATAATATAGAGAAATACAATGGTCTTGGTTACCTTAAATACCACAAGGATGTGCTTTCTCCTTATTTGTGGTCAGGCACAAAGCATTACGCAAAAGGCAAGTACGTTGCAGACGGAAAGTTTTCTTCTACAGCTGTAGACAAACAGCTTGGTACATGCGCCATCCTAAAGAGAATGCAGTCTAGAGGTTTGGAAATAGGTTTTCGTTAAAATTAATCGAAAAGTTATTGACTAAGTTGATAATTCATGTAATATGAGCATATGACTGCTCCAGAAATTAATCACATTAGAGTTAACCAACACGACATCTTTAATTATGTTATAGGAAGGGATGGGTATGACCCTATTGAAAAATGTATAGATTCTAGCGTCTATGAAGTTTTTGACGAGTTTATTTACAATAATAAAACAAAAGAAACCTTGACACAAGACGATGATTATGGTATCTTTTGCGAACAGGTTTCAAAACTCAAATCTAAATCGAAAAACATGCAATACGAAGAGGTTTTGCGCATCTGCGAGGAACTTGAAGAAATTGCACCTAAATACGTAAAATTATAATAACATGTCACTATCATTTGAAAATTTATCAGAAAAAGTTATTGCTTGGGCTAATGAAAAAGGGATCATTGAATCCTCAAACCCAATCAAACAATTATCCAAGACACAGGAAGAGCTAGATGAAACTCTTTATGCTTTAAGAAAAATCGAAGACTTAGAAGAGAATGGTCAGTTCGAGTTTCTTGATAAAGAGGAGTTGAAGCTCAAATATATGGAAGAGGTTAAAGACGGCATAGGGGACATGCTTGTCACTATTATCATCCTTGCTGAATTAAACAACCTAAGATCGGAGGATTGTTTGGACTACGCTTACCAAGAAATCAAAAACAGAAAAGGGGAAATGGTAGACGGTCTTTTCGTAAAAGAACAAAACTTATAAAATCATGGCTAAAAATACACAAATAAAAGAAGACCGCAAATGTAAAAAGCGTAAAGGCATTCACGCTAAAACACAAGCTTCTAAATTGAAGCAAAGTAAAAACTATCTTAAAAGATACAGAGGTCAGGGACGATGAGTAATAGTAGTTGGCACGGGGGCAAAGGTGACAAATCTAGAACCTCAGACGTAAATAAATTCTCCAGAAACATGGAGAAAATATATGAAAAGAAAACTTGGCAGTTTTGGGCTGTTTGGGAAGGGTTAAACACAGAAAAAATGGACTTTGATGCTTCAGGATTAGAGGATTTCGAGCAGATATCTTACAAGGAGTATATAACAAGGTTAAAAAGATAAATGGATATAATTTTTCCAGAATACGAAGAGTTTCATACAAAAGTAGTATTTTATAGAATACCAAAGAATGCTAGTACTTCTATATACGACCACTTAGGAAATGCAAATCTAATATGGAGAAATAGAGAAGAGATATCCAAGAAAGCCGACAAAAGAATCTACAAGGATACATTCGAACCTTCCCACCTAAAGCCTGACGAGTTAAAAGATTTAGTTTTGGGTAATGAATTAAAAAACCATTTTTCTTTTTGTGTTGTGAGGAACCCTTGGGACAGAGCTTTGTCGATGTTTTTACACGCTTTGGATAATAACTTTAAAGAAGTTTATGGTATAAACAGAGAGATAACATTTGAGTTTTTCTGTAATTTTTTTAAAGAAAGAAGTAGCGATCCGTTCTTTATTGGCACTCACAAGCAAACTGAGTGGACTGTCGGTAAATATCCACCTAAAAAAATACTTCGTTTCGAGAGTATCTCTAGTGATTTTTCGGAAATGGTAAAAAACCACGGCATTTTAACAGTTGGGCAAAATATTCCTCATGTAAACAAAACAAAACACTCGCATTACTCCTGCTATTATAATTCAGAAACAAAAAAAATAATCTCGGATATTTACGAGGAGGACATTGATAATTTTCAGTACGTCTTTACTCGTAAAGACCCTGATTTTCCAGGACCCAAGGTATCAGAAGGTTCTCTACGCATCTAACGTAAGCCTCCTCTTCGTTGTTTTCCATAAATGCCACGCCAGACATTTCAAAAATCATATGTGTGACCTCATGAGCGAGAGTCCACCAGTGATTCTTCTTGTCTTTCAGGCACTTTTCGTTTAATGAAATAGTATGGTTATCAAGATCGCACCTGCCCCAATCTCCGTTTTCAAAGTCTTCGTATGTAATTTTTATGGTTTTACCCATAACTTTTATATTCTTTAACTTTTCCACCTCCATAGTATATATTACACAAAAAAAACAATATTATTGTTTGACAAAACCAACTAAAACTCGATAATAAAACAAAGAATGAAAGAAACAAACGAAAAACCTAAACTAGTTAATTGCTTTTACGATGGAGCTATAAGCGGTTTTGGAGACTTCTTGAGAGGTTCAATACATCTTTATCAAAGATGTAAGTCTCATAATTTAGATTTCGATATAGACATAAAAAACCACCCCATAAATGAGTTTATAAGCTCAAAATATAAAGATTCAGTAAAGAAAGAAGAAATAAAATGCATACCATCAGAGGTGTTGAAGGAATCAAATATACATTATCATAAAAGAGTCAATGATTTTCTTTTTAAAAAACTTTCGAATACGCTCGGTGTTTGTCATATTTTTTCTAATTTTGATTATGTTTTAAATGTTTCTCAGCAGCATTTAATTAAGGTTATAAATCTTTTGCCCCCATTGGGAGAAGAATGTCGAAAATGGTTTCAAGAAAACTTGGTGTTCAGCGATGAGGTTAAATCTTTCGCAAATAAAGAATTAGAAAATTTAGGTATAAAAGCTAAGGAGTTTGAAATAATTCACTTCAGGCTTGGTGATGAAGTAGCTTTCAGAGAGGGTATCAAACCCAAGTTCTGGGTGCCAGAGGACGAGCTTTCTTTTAAAATATGTCAAAAAATAACAGAAGAACGAGAATCAAACCTACCAATTTTGTTTTTTTCCGACTGTAATGAACTCAAGAAATACGTCTCTGAAAAATCATCAGAACTTGGTTTGCCAATCCATGTGGTTCACCTAAAAAGCAGTCACATGCAAAAACAAACAGACGCCAACGAAAAGTACTTGAGCGACATAGATTTTTCTAGAGAAAACCTCTTTCTCACTGCTGTAGATATTAGGTTAATCAGCCTGGCTAAAAACGCTAGATCTTTTAGTGTTTATCCTTGGGGTTCTGGTTTTATTACTTGGGTGTGCAAAATATACGGAGTACCCTTTCAGTTAAATAGGCTCAAACAAAAATAAAAAAACAATAAAAATGAACAATACATTCTCTCTTTACAATTATAGGGCCGACGTAGTAGGTATCTACGATGGCGATTCAGTTACTCTCGACATAGACATGGGGTTGGGTGTTTGGAGTAAAGGTCAGAAGTGCAGACTTTCTGGCATAGACACCCCAGAACTAAGAGGAGAGGAAAGAATGATGGGTTTAAGGTCTAAGCAAAAGCTTTGCGAACTAATTCTGGGAAAACAGGTAGCAATTGAAACCGAAAAAGATAAAACAGGTAAATACGGAAGATGGCTGGTGACTATATGGGATCTTAGCGACGAAGGAAAATGGATAAACATTAACAAGCTGTTGCTTTCTGAAGGATATGCAAAAATTTATGGTCAATAGAAAATTCTATCAGATAACAGAAGGAGAATTCATCAACATAAATCATGTTGTCTCCATCAGCTTAAAAGAAGAAGACATTTTATTGTTTTTTGTCGGCGGCGAAGAGAAATCCTACAAACTATCTGATCTAACTACCCAGTTTAATAATTTTATACAAATTAAATTACTATGATGAAAACCACATTAGCTTATATTCTATATTATATTGGGCATCTTGTTAGCTTAACATTATTAAGAGTCGACATTCTTTCTTGTATTGGTTACCCCATATATAAAAGATGTATGATTTGGAGTTCTGATCTTGACAAAGATGATAAAGTATGGCAAAATCCCAAAAACAATCATGAAATTTAGACTACTATCAAATAAACACTCCTGGTTTGATTTAAAATACAAAATCAAATGCTTCTTTTTTCCGAAGCAAGAATGGTTGACTAATGTTATTCCTGATACATTCTGTGACAAGGTCGAGCTAATTCCTAATATTTTATTTGCTTGTCTTGTTGACTACATTGAAGTGGAGAAAAAACAAAACTTCATTCATGATATTGGTTATGATTGGGCGGAAGAACTTAAAGATGGTTTTGTAACTCAGACTTATGTTGACGCAGTAAACTTAAGAGAGGAAGAATTAATGAAGGCATATGATTATATCAAGAGAGGTCGAGATGTAATACAGGCTAGAATTGACTGGGCATATCCACCAAGAGAACCGCTTGACGAACTATTCACTGAGAGTGAAACAGTAGACGGGCATTATGAACTTACTGTTTCTCCTGAACGAACAGAGTGTTATAAAGAAGTCAATAGACTTGAGGCTATAAAGCTTGAGAAAGATAAAGAGTGTATGAGAATTATTGTCAGACACCACCATCAATTATGGACATAAAAAAAGAAAAAATACCAAATGCAGGTTCATATGAGGCTGTTGATTTAGGTTGCACCTGTCCTGTAATGGATAATGAATATGGCAAGGGCTATATGGGCATGGAGAATGTATTTGTATTTACTGCAGGATGCCCACTACATGGAGAAGCTCTAAAAGAAGTTTTTGAAGACAATTAAATAATGCGCCTTTAGCTCAGATGGATAGAGCAAATCACTTCTAATGATTAGGTCACAGGTTCGAATCCTGTAAGGCGTACTTTAAACTCATAATGAAATATTATTGTGGCGTCTTCCTTGTCCCGCATTATACATATACAGAGCATCTTCTGCCGTTAATACTTCCCGCCACATACCAAACATTGAAAGCTCTCCAGTAAATCTGTATCTTTCATCACTTAGTGGGTAAGAAGCTCCTAGTGTTAAGGTGCCATTAGCTAACCATAGTGAATCAAGAGTAGTAGTTTTAGTATCTATCAACTGACCATTTAAATACATTTTGTACTCGTTGTAATCCCAAGTGATTAAAGTGTGATACCACTCACCAGCTACTATTGCACCAGCGTTTATATCTGGGTTGGTTTTTCTAGGGCTGTAGATCAAATTAGATGTGGAATTAGCTCCAGCAGAAATCTGGAAGTTTTCCTCATTAATTTTTCCCCAATAAGCAACCATTTGACCTTTAAACGCAATAGCATTTGGAATTTCGTCAAACTTACTCCAAACACTCATTGAGTATGCGGTAGTTCCCGCCATGTCTAAAACATTAGCATAACCACCTCTAACAAAATAACCGTCAGCAGGAAGCACTGCTGATCCTGCCCCATCAGGCGCACCGCTTGGGTTAGTCGAGGTGTTTACCACTGCAAGGTTGCTCGGGCCAACCTGTGTTGTACCAGAACCATCTGCCATATCCGCATAATAAACAGGCATGGTTGTTATGTTGGCTGGGACACCCCCGCCCCTCTTACCTACTAATGATATTGGAAATTTTAAATTCATGATTATAAAACTAAAGGTTTTTGTAACTGATTAAAAGTGCTGCATGACCACGGGTAGCGGTAGCCAAATCTAGAGTTGCTTCATAAGTTGGGTCATCCGTAGATAAATTGGTGTGACCCGTGCATATAGTCACTTTATTAGATAAATTAACAGACTCGTCTGCCGTTAGCCCTCCTGTCCATGCAAGTCCTCCGTTTATCCTTCTCACTCCCACGCCAAGCAAGCCTCCACCCTTAACCGCATCAACTGTTAATGTGCGAGGGCTAGAGGTGACGAAGCCAAACGCTTCAGTGTCTATATCATGTACTGATATAGACGATCCTACAGCCCTATAAATAGAAATGTGCATAGCTAGATGATCAGAGGCATTGGAAAAGTTCAGAACAATATCCCCTGAAGCTCCGCTTGGTACAACAGCCCTATGGATCTGCGTATAAGTAGAGTTTTCACCTTGTACCCGTACCTGATCTATAGTAGACAAAACCCCACCAATCGTAATCGCCAAGGTTCCAAAGTTTCCGAAAGTTCTAGTTCCTATGGCGACAATTATCTGCCTGTCTGGGTGAGGTTCGCCAAGGTCACAATCACTAAAAGTATAGCTTTGGGCAACGGACAGGTCTTGATGGAAGCCTAGATAAGACAAATCTATACCCGTCGGCGCTATCTTACCTACTAATGATATTGGAAATTTTAAATTCATGATTATAAATCTGCGTATTGTATAAAGTTACCTCCATTATGGAATGCGGCAACATCATCTTGCGTCCATGATCTATCTGCCAGACAAGCCACTGCTACATCTATTTGACTTGAAGCTAGATATGTTTGCCAAGGATTAACACTTCTACTATCAGATGCTGATGGGGTGCTCTGGAATATAAGTGTTCCATTTTTGTAAAGTTGAGATTGTCCCCCTATTGTTTCCACCCAAACTATAGACATCCAAGCATTGTTATTAAAGCCGCTAATAATATACCTGCTTCCTTTGTGTCGTAATTCAAAATTCTGTCCGTATCTTGAGCCTAGATGATGATAGTCATTTATACGGTTTGTAAATCCCGCTAATAGTGAATTAGCAGACACTTGCTGAGAATCGCCGTTTCTATAAAGAACAAATGCCGCTGTTCTTTCTACATAAGCTCCAGTTGGATACCCTGCTCCTGTAACACCAGCTACGCAATCAGTACCATTTAAATTCCAAGCGTTCCAACCATTGGGTCCAGTAATGGTAGTTCCTGGAGTTGCTCCTAAACTAATAGAATTGTGCTTGCCTATGATATCAGCATCGTCCCACCATTCTAGCAAGCCTTCAGTGCCTAGACCCCCACCTCTCTTACCTGCTGATGATATTGGAAAATTTAAGCTCATATTATCCTGCTGGGAGATCGTAAACGACTGTGAAACCATCAATGCTCGCAGGGTATCCTGTAGCGTTAGAAGGAACGTGAATCGACCCGTCAGTGACTTGATTCATTCCATCAAACTGTGTTGACCCAATTACTGGTGCTTGAACCGCCTTGATTTCAATTCGGTTGAACTTTGAGCCACTGAAACTCCATCGCCCGATTGAGGTTACAGTCGAAGGGATGACCAGCGTTTGATTCCTCCCGATCTGCGTGTATCGCCATACCTGTTGACCTATTGTCTGCAATCCCTCATTAAGATGAAGCTCGCCCCATGCAGTTGTGCCAGAAGCGTTGAAGCCTTCGTCTCCTATCGACAACAAAGTGCTAGGCATAACGAGATCAATTTGTTTATTCCCTGCATACTGTAAAAACATAGAGGTTGAGATACTCGTAATCCCTTCACTGAACGTCATTGAGTCGAAGTTTGCTCCTTGTCGTGCGAACATTGCCCCAGAAACAAAACCGCTGGGGAAAGTAATGTCTCCCGCTAAATTAACACAATAGCCAAAACAGCCTGTACCCATCGTCTGCACTGTTGTGCCTAAATCAAGACTGTAAACATCCGCATTGCTTATAAAAGAATTGCCAAAAGAGGTGCGGTCGTAGTTCCAGACAATATCCCCAGACGAGTGATACGCCGTCAGTGAACCTTCGCGGGGAGTGAATTCGGGCTGATCTTTAATAACAGTTTTACCCAACCAAGAGGTGATTCCATACCAAGCATTGATGGGAACATGAAACTCCGTGAGGTTGGGACAGTCTGCAAATGTTCCGTAAGTCCCTCCAGTCAAACCGCCTACTGCGCTACCTGTGCAAAACTTAACCATTGTCAGATTATTGCAATAACGGAAGCTGTATGATCCAAAGGCGTGGTAATCCCCTCCAAATGTCACAGTATTCAAATCAGTAGCACCGTAAAAAGCGTAGATACCACATTGTGTTGATGTTGGTGGTATATAGATGCTCGTTAGTCTTGGATTGCTTCTAAAAAGGCTGTTACCCCAAGTAGTTAGGTTTGTGCCAATATAAATATCGTAAGCTCCTTTGTTGTTCCCCCAACTTTGGGGCAAACCTGTTGCTCCAGATGACTGTATAACACCGCAGTTTGCATTGAACATGTACGTTACTGCAGGGTCTATAACTTCACACTCTCCTTGATAAGAGCATAAATTTGCTGAAGATTTCTTACCTGCTGATGATATTGGAAAAACTAACGCCATTCTATATTGTTATACACTTTTTAAAAGAATTTTTGAAAATAAGTGTTGACTCTCATTATAAAACACAGTATGATGTAATCATGAACATGCAACAGTATATGACCCCAGAAATATTAGGACCGCTAACATTCCTTAGCGTATTGTTTGTGGCGCTCCTTAACTCCATTCAAATAAAGAAAATCTCAGAAATCTCTGAGCATTACGAACATGAAGACGAAGAAGAAGATGTTAAATATGAAGCTCATATGGAAAAGCCAAGCTCTGGTCAGACATGGTATCACAGGATTTCTTTTAACTGTCCTTGGCCAGTTGTGGGTGAAGAAAGCGCACCACCTGTAAAGATTCTTCAAGTAAGGGGAGATTGGTTGCAGTTTGGGGATAATGATATTAAAACAACCATGAAAGTAAAAGAATTTTGCAGTTTGTATATGCGTGATGAATTTAATGATTTCAAGAAGGTTGAGGTGCAAGATTTTGTTCCAGAGCAAAAAGAAGAACCAGAATCAGAGCCAGAGCCAGAAAAAGAGGAAGCTACTCCCACGCCCGAATTTAATGTAATTAAAATTCATGGAGAAGACTTTGTTTTAACACCAGTAGAAAAGAAAAACGATCAATAAATATTATGACAAAAAAAGAATGGATTAAACAATTGGATAATGATGAACTTTACGACATCATCAATGAAAACTTTGAAATCTTTCCAGAAGAAATCAAATTAGATGGACCTCGTAAAATCTTAAATAGAGATGCCGCAGAAGAAATTGCTGACGAAGCGACAACTGAATATGGTTTGGGTCTTGAGAACAAAACGATTGTAGTAGATAGAACAGAATCTCAGCATACATCAGTAACATATCGAACCAAAATCGAATTATCAGAAATCAGAGAAAATAATGATATTACCATTATGAGCGTGTCAGATGAAGATCTCATCCAAGCGATTGAACAAGACCCAAGTGATTATGTTGAAGACTTATACGGTGGCGAAGTTGTTTACGACAAGTCAAAGGATATGGGTTCGTTTGATGATGTCTCAGTAGAGTAAACCAAATAAAATCATGAACAATAAACCATTCGTCCACGTAAAAGACATGAGACTTGGAGATGCTGCGTTAAGCCTCTCTAAGGATAGGAGAATCCTATTGGACTTCGTTTACACATGTGCGTCTGGCAAGCGCTCAGATGGCGATTACAGCCATTCTAGAGAGTATTTGCAGCAAAAAGCAGAAGAAATTCTACAAGAACTAAAACAGGCATGAACAAACAAGAAAAATTTATCTTAGCCGAAACATGTGCTAATAAAATCTCAGCTTTAGCAGATAAACAAGACAAATTGTTTGAAAGGCTTAAATTAGAGTTGGGTGTTGGTACTGATGATGAGTATTTCGTTGATGCATTGTTTGATTATTGCTTTAATAATGGAGAGTATTCCGCCAAGCTTTTAAATAAGTACCTAGAAAAACAAACTAATACGTGTATATAATTATGAAAGGAGGCCTTCTAAGTTAGAAGGTTAACAAGAATGAATGTGTTTTTTATAGTAGCAATATTGATTTTGTTTATGAGCTTCTTTATATTCTTTTATTTGGAGGATTTTTACAAAAACCCTGTTACCAAACCACACTCCGAAAGTTTTTTTGAAGCGATAGTGCAAACTATTATGATGTTTGTTGTTTTGGCGGGGTTTTATATTATATTTAAAACTTAATCATGGATGAGAAGAGGATTTCAGCAGCAATTCAAATAATGACAGAACCTTGGTTATATAAGGTATGTGAAGGGTGTGATAGTATCTTAATAGAAACCGCAGTAATATGTCCGAGTTGCAAGTCTTATAGATTTGATTATAAAGAGTTGAGTATAGCTAAAAAGGCTAAAGAACTTGCTCACAGTGAACAAAAAACAGTAACCGAAGAAGATTTATTTTAATATGCCTATTTTTTTATATTGGAGCTTGCCTCTTATTTTGTTATTTACTTTATCGGTTATTTTGAAACTGTCTAATGGAATGATTGTTTCTACCTTTGTATTAGCTTATTTAGGCATGTTGGTGACTTTTATCAGATCAGTGATCGTTGATAAAAACACCACGCGAAACAAAAACAGGTATAGAAGAAACACTTTTTATTAAATTATGGAAGAAGAAATAGAAGAAATTGCAGGATTCAGTACAGAAGACCATGATTTATTAGTCATGGATGGATTCGATGACTGTATAGAGGGAATTGTAGAGAGGTTTGGGCAAAATCCAATCGTTTGCTATAATAAACAAAAAGTTTTAAGTGTATTGGAAGAAGAAATGACTTCTGAAGAGGCTTATGAATGGTTCGAATTCAATCAAATCGGGGCATGGGTTGGAGATTCAACTCCTTGCTTCATAACAAAAGGAGAAAAAACATGCGATTAACACCACCAACTAAATTAACACTAAGAGTATCTGAGGTAGCAGCATTGATTTCTTTTCTTTGTGCTGTTCATTTACCAGAAATGAGTTTCGTAGTATTGTCGTTTGCTTGGTTATTACTTTACTTTGGGGTTATACTCAAAAAGTTCTGAATAATTCTTGACTTTGCGGAGAATAACCCTCATAATCACCGCATGAACATATTCGCTCTAGATAACGATCCTACCAAAGCAGCTAAGTGGCACTCAGACAAGCACGTAGTTAAAATGGTTACTGAAACATCTCAGTGTCTTGCTTGTGCATTAATTAGGTATAAAACACCTACAAACCTTCTTCCTCTGACAAAGAAAGGAACTCCTGTAAAAGGAGGCTACCATCATCACCCAAGTAGTATTTGGGCTGGAGATACCAGAGCTAATTTTTTATGGTTGTGTTCACTTGGTTTGGCTTTGGCTGATGAGTATACAGAACGTTATGGCAAAGTCCACGCTTGTGAAGAGCAGATCAAAATTATGTGTGGTTTAGTTAAATACATACCAGAAGGAGAACTTCAACCTTTCGCCATCGCAATCTCAGACGAGATGAAGTGTAGAGAAGTAGATGGTTTTGAGCAGATGTCTGACATTACTAAATATCGACTATACTATAAGCTGGACAAAAGCCACATCGCAAACTGGAAACAGAATAAGCCTAGCTGGTATGACAAAAGCACAAAAGAAATCATTAGTTTACAAAACGCCTAGTATAATATGAGTGTATCAATAGTAGAATTTGAAAATGGTTACGTTGCGATTGGTGAGAGTGGAGACTCTTTTCTCGATTATGTTTGCCAATATGCAGACAACAACGAAACCCTCGTTAAAAGATCAGAAATCCTAACAAATAAAAAATACAAAGAACTTGAATCTAAGGCTGACTTGACAGATGGCCCAGTTAACCTAAAACAATTCTTCACAAAAGAATAAAAACGATTCAGGTTTTGTATAGTTATGTCCCCCGAAATAACATTCCAGCTATTATTAATAGCGTATATGATAGGCGTGATAGTCTATTGTTTTAAAAATTAAAAATATGAACTCAAAAACTTGGGCTAGGTTAAGTGGCGAGGTTGGTTATAAGCCAAAGGAAGAGATGCGCCAAATGATGCATGATGGAGGCGTTTATATACCTTATGTAACGCAGGATAATCAAGGCGATTGTGTTTACACAGTGTTGGGCGATGCTAAGACAAACAGGCTATACATGTCTATGACTAATCAGGGTGAAGTCTTTGTTGGGGCTGTAGATAGTGATACAGAAGAGGGAATGCTAGACAAAACCCCTAGAATGAATCCAGAAGATGCTGGATTATGTGTTTTTCTTGGTGATATGTTGTGTTGTTTAGCTGAAGGATGCACAAAAGAACAGGTTCTAAAGAGTTGGGACGAAGATTTTTAGACAAAGTTCTTGACTTGGGTTAATAAATGCCTTATTATTTGGGCATGAACATCAAGACGAAAAGAAATCTTCATCATTGGGATTTTCCTAACATTCAAAAAGTTGAAATCAATAATGTTTTGCAAGACATTCCAGAGTTAACCGAAGAAAACTTTTGGACTCTTCTTGATGATTACAATAAGCTTATCAAATGCTTTAATGACTCAGTAGAAATCTTAAACAAGGAAATAAAAGATCTTAAGTCTCGTTGAAATTTATAAGATTACATAAATTGCCTGTAGATCATATTCTGCGGAACACTCCTGTAGCTGGTTTTGCTTCTAGGACTTATGAATATCACGGCAAAGGTATTTCTGATTGGAGCGGTTGGAAGCGTGTCGGCGCTGATTGGCCTATCTCTTCAAAAACATATAACCAATTAGGAGATGTTTGGGTTAGCAAACCAATGTCAGAGTGGAGACCAACCAAAAAACTAGAAGAAGAATACAATGAAAAACTATAGATCAATAGGATACGGAGAAGGCGATTTCGATGCTTGGTTAGAGGATAAGCCAAAAAGCTGGGTATATGCGAATAAACATGGTTGGATAGATCTTGAAGAAACTAGGTTTCTAAATATTAGCGAAGATTTGTATGGGAGAGATAAGGTTTATTTCGAATTTAATGGAGAAGAGTATGAATCTATGGTCATATCAAGTTATAACAAACCACAAAAATAAAGAACATCAAAATAAAAGAAACAAAAGACAACAAATTCATTATTGAAAAGCAGTGGCCTATTAGCGGGGCTATTAACACGATAATCCTTAATAAGGAAGAGGTCATTCAACTAACCAAAGAGTTGATTAGGTTAGAAAAAGAGGTCATTAAATAAACATATATCGTTATTACTGTGTAAATAAGCAGTAAAGATATATTGTTATGGGTTCAAGAAATAGAGTGATTTACCAGTCAGAGTCTCTTTATGTCAGTGATGACATAAATTCTACATCTACCTCCACCCATAATGAGCTTATTAGAGTTCAGAGTGCAAACTATGGATTCACAATCAACCGCCAAGACGTAAATCAATACGGAAATCTATCTAGAATTGACTCTTTGGTTTTAGAGTCTCCAACAGTTAATTTTGATTTCTCTTATTACTTGTCTAACGGCTCTAATGAAAATTTTCTTGGTTTTGATACAAAAGGTACATCTCAATTTGTTAGCGGCTTCTTGTCTACATCAAGCGGTAAAAACTTTTACATAATAACCTCAGAAGAAGGTCAAGACTCAACAACTTTTGAAGATGGAGACCCTTACAGTATAATCGGTATAGGTAATTCTTTTTTAAGTGATTATACAGTTGACCTTTCAGTAGGAGCACTTCCGACAGCCTCTGTAAGTTTCGAAGCTTCGAACATAAACTCTCAAAACGGTTTAGTTAGTAGCTCTCAAATAACAGGTAGCTTGCCGTCTATAACTCCTCAGAACGGAACAGTAATAAATGGAGCCGCCTCTATAAATATTCCATCGAACACTGGTCAAGGAGGTCCTACAGCACTGAGACCAGGAGATATATCGCTGTCCTTTCCTGGTTTTGATGGAGGTTCCGCAGAATCTGGTACTATTTCGACCTTAAGTGGCGTCGGAGGATTCCACATACAAAGCGCATCTATTTCGATACCATTATCCAGAACTCCTATTGAGAGGGTCGGTTCAAAATTTCCGTTTGCCCGTGTTGTCGATTTTCCTGTAAACGCGACTATGTCTGTTAATGCTGTTTTAAATACAGTAGAAGCTGGGAACTTAGCTAACATGATAGCTGGTTGTGGTGGGGATTCAAATAAAGAGGTGGCTGTGACTATTAACTCTTGTGAGGGAGATCCTGCTATGTCTTGGACTCTTAAGGGTGCTACATTAGATTCAGAAAGCTGGTCTTCTTCTATAGGTTCAAACAAAGCTGTTGATTTGACGTTCGGTGTCCAGCTTGGTGGCATAGATGATCTAGAAAGAGGTATAATATATAGCGGGTCTTACAGCGAGATTCCTTTATTCACTACTGTTTATTTTGATGAGGCAAAGACTTTAGAAGCTTCTGGTATTCAAGGAGATATACCAACAAGTTGGATGTTTAACAGAACAGATATAAGCGGTGTTACATTTGGTAGTTCTCCAGAATATATAGGTAACACTGCATTTGAAGGGACAGATTTAACAGAAGTTATCATTGATGAAACCCAAGGCAATAATATTACAGGTCTTGGCATCAGATCTTTTTATAACATTGGACCAATTACAGGGATAACTATTGGTAGTAATGTAAAACGAGTAGGTAATAGTGCTTTTTCTAATGCTGGAAGAGGTGTTACTACAGTTTCTATAGATGTTGATGCCGAAGAAATTGGGGGATCTTCCTTTAGTTCTTTAATAAGCGCAAATAGTATAATATTGGGAGATAATGTAAAAAGTATAGAGAATAGCGCTTTCTATAGACCCTCTGCTCCCTACATAAACCCTGAAACTTTTTATATTGGTACTGGCGTTACTGGTATTGGGGCTGATGCTTTTAGAAGAAACAATTATGGTGGCTGGACTGGGGAATTAAATTTACCTTCGGCTATAAATATTGGGACATACGCTTTTGCGTATTGGAGTAATGTAACGGGCCTTAATCTTTCAGAAAACCTTGAAACTATCGGGGTAAGTGCTTTTGAGGGTACGGCTTCGTTAGGCTCATTAGTTATTCCAAGCGGTGTTATAAGTATTAAGACTTATGCTTTTAGGCAAAGCTTGCACTCTCCATCCGTTCCTGGCGCTCCGACCTCAAGGCCGAATGTAGAAATAAATTGCCCAACAGGGGCCTGGGATGGTCTACAAGCTTTCACGCAAACTCGCGCCGCGACATATACTATAACGGGAACTTACTATCAAGATTATACTGGCAGTAGTTGGTCTGTGGATCAGGATATTGCTCCTGGATCTACAATTATAAGCGGAACTTATTAAAAGTTCTTGACTTAGTGAATATTTCTACTACAATAAGTGGTAGATATGAATGTACTGTCAAAAACAAAAACCTATTTAATTGGCCCTATGCAATACGCAGAAGGTCGCACATGGAGAGAAGACATCTCTGAATTCCTCAATAGTATTGATGTTACTATTTTCGATCCGTATAAAAAACCATTTATTAATGCTCCAGATGAGACGGAGGCGACTCATAATGAGCTTTGTCTTCTAATGGAAGCTGGCAAAAGAAAAGCGGAATTGGACTTTAGTGGTTTCGACATGGTTGCAGACCACATGAAAAAAGTTCGTTCGTTTGACTTGTCTATGGTTGATAGAGCAGACTTTATTATTTGCTATCTTGATCCAGATGTCCCTACGTTCGGCACAATGGAAGAGTTGAGTTGGGCATGTAGGTGTAAAAAACCAACTTTTATTGTTATTGAAGGGGGGAAGAAGAAGACGCCATTCTGGGTAATGGGAATGTTTCCTCATAAATATATATACAACTCATTCGAAGAGGTTGAACAGGTTATATCAGATATAGATAGCGGAGAAACAAAAATAAGCAGCAACAGATGGAGATTATTCGAGCCAGAACTAAGATGATAGAAAATATTGTTATAGGCAACCCTGATAAATTCACGTTAGCTCTTGGTAAATACGCTTTTATTCCATCGTATAAAATACCTATTTCTTACCTTGAGTGGATTTTAAAGCAAGATATCAGCGAATCTGATAAAGAAATAATATCCAAAAGCATTGAAAAATGAGTGTTGAAGAGGTTGACTTGGGTATAGATTTTAGTATAGTTTCCGATAAGGTTATAAAAAACAAACCTAATTGGATCGATAGGGGAGACTTTTATACTTTTGGTGCCGCTTCCTACTTAGATGGAGGAGGTGAGGATTATTTAAAGAACCTCAACAAGTATAATAAAATAATTAAAAATGAATTCGGTGATATTCTAAACAAACTTATTGATTACTTCGGCGCAGAAACTCATGACAGCATAGCTCTTCCAGGATTTCACATATTCGACAGAAAAGGGAACGCAAGAAAAGCGTCAATACATAAAGACGTATCATTTAAAAAATTACCAATATTCAACCAAGACTATAAAAATGCAAAAAGTTTTACAGTTTTGATTAATAGACCAGATTGTGGGGCGGGTTTGAATGTTTGGGATGATGATTTTAATAAAACATACCATGAATATGAATTGGGCAAGATGTATGTCCACTCTGGAGGGTTGAGACACCAAATAGCCAACAATGGCAACATCAAAAAGGGAGAACAAAGGATTACTATGCAGGGTCACGTAATAACATTCAAAGGTAAAACTTACATTTACTTCTAACATATGAAAAAAAAGAAGCTTAAAAGGGAATTAGCTCGATCTGAAGCCTTAAAAACTTATGTGTTGCTAGAAAACAAAAGGATTCACGAAGAATTGGAGGATTTAAGGTTAAAATCAAATAATTTAACTGTTTATATAGTTTCAAAGAAAGAGGATGTTCTTTATGATGTGGGAGATCAAAGGACTTTGTATTATTTACCGAGAAAAGTTAATGATAATGTTGACTTCGCTGTTTTCTTTAGTTATAATGATGCTCATGATTACATCACTCAGGAAAAACTGGAGAAATCCTTCATTATGAAATCTCAAGTTATTTAAAAAATCAAAAAAATGAGTAAATGGAAAAATTCAGAGAGTTGGAATCGGGGTCAAGAAGTTGAGCGTGAGTTTGCTGATCTATTGAGAAAGCGGGACCCCGATTTCAGGAAGGCTACAAAACAAGAACAATATCGCCACATAGATTACCATTCTTATTTCGGGACTATAGATGTAAAAGCAAAGAAGAAAATAAGTAGGAGTGACAGCACTGAACAAGATGATCTAATCTGGCTTGAATTTAAAAACGTGCAGGGGAAAGAAGGTTGGTTGACTGGAGAAACAGATGTTATTGCTTTTGAAAGGGACAATGATTTTGTATTACTGCTTAGAAAGAACATATTATATTGGGCGCAAAGGAAATGTGATTTAAATAAGAAAGTTTCGTACAGTAGAGATGCTTTATATAAAGGTTATACAAGAAAAGGGCGCAATGATCTTATATCTATTGTAAAAATGGGAGACATGATGAAAGAAGTTGCTCATAGGATTTGGGAAAAGTAGGAAAATCTAAAAAATTGAAAAAGTTGGAAAAACCAAAAAGTTGAAAAAATGAAAAAAGTAAATATTCAGTGCAGTTTCGACTTTATCAATAAACCAATAAAGTTTATAGGGGACACCAAGGTATGCAATAAGTGTCTTCAACGACTACCAATTAACTGCTTTAGCCCACACTCAGCGAGCAACTACCTCAGACCAGAGTGTAAAGACTGTAATAACAAACTATCCAAACTCAGAAAAGAACTAAAAGATATTCATGGTACAGCCCCAGAGGGATACTTATGTCCAATATGTGGAGGATCTGAAGAAGAAGTTTCGGGTAAAGGAAATAAAGCAAATGGTGCTTGGGTATTAGACCATTGCCACGAAAGAGATACATTCAGAGGATGGCTATGCCACAAATGCAATAGAGGAATAGGTTGCTTCAACGACGATACAGAAAGACTTAATAAAGCTATATCATATCTCAATCAAAACAAATAAACATGTATACAAAAGAATACAAAATAAAGATACAATACAAAGACAAAGAAGAAACCCTCACAATAAGATCATACAATATAAAATGGAGTATGAAAGAATACCAAAGAAACAGAGAACCCTTTGATTGGTCTATTATACAATAATACAAATTGTTTATTGCTTTTAAATTACAAAAACAACCATTTGGATATGCATTGCAATACACGCACACATACATCCTCACATTACCCCCGTAATGGCTCCACATTACGCCCTAAGCAACACTAACAAACATAACTACCCGCACTCCCCAAAAACAACTACAACCCCCATAAACGCTAATAACAAACATACAACAAACACATAGAGATACATAGCAAAGATATAAGAAAGATATGGGAAAGATAAATGAGAAATATGATGGGATTTGTGGTGAAAATAGATTGGCGTACTTAATTAAATATAAATAAATAGATTATTATGAGTAGAATATTCAGAGAGAGTGGAGGTGTAAAGCTATATGGAAAGGGGGTTTTAGGATCTTTGTTTTCTTTTTTGGTTTTTTTGATTTGTTATAGTGCTGGGTATGTATTCGGTATAGTGGCTATTATGTTGGGGTTACGTAGTGAGCTTAATAGTATAGTTAATGGTGAAGAGGAGGAAGGGGATATAGATAAAATGATAGCAAAGATGAACGAAGAAGGGCCAAATAACTAATAATAATTTAAAAAAATCTGCAGATCGAACGTAAAGTTTTTAAATAAGTGTTTTTCGCATAGGGGTATATATAAAAAAGTTTTAAAAAAAGTGCTATGTCGGTTGATTTCGGCCAAATAATGCTATGTCTATAGATTGCCGCCAAATAAAAAACAATTAAAAATCGCCAGGTCGGGAGATTTTCGCTAAATAAACGCGAGGCCCAGGTTGAGTGACTCTGAGCCAAATAAGTGTTGACACTCGAGTTGCCCGTGTTATAATATAAGCATGATCGAAACAAACGAAAAACATTTTGCGACTAAACTTGGTGAATTCTCTGGAGACCTTCTAGGTGCCTTTATTCTTTTAGGTGTTTGCGCTGCTATACTATGGTTATCCTGGAACTATGGCCTAGTGAATTGTTCGCCCCTTACCCCGATTAAATACTGGGAAAGTTTTCTTGTTATTACAGCATACAGATCTATTGTAATGACAAAAATTAAATAGTTCTTTTCGTGGCCTTTGGGCGTCGTTCGAGCTCGTTGGTTCCATCTCGAGTATTCTCATAACCGTTCGATTCTTTTCGTTCGGTTATTTTTTTGTATTTTTATTCTTTTTTATGTTGACGGAGGGCCCTGGTGTGGTAATATTCCGCCATGACAAACAAACCAACAAGAGGTAGGCCTAAGGGTTCCACTAGTTTTAGTAACATAAGTCTAGAGGATCTCAATAATCACTTAAGGAAACATGCTACCGTAGTAGTTAGTAAGAAGTGGCTCGAGCAACTGGGTATACATATGAAAGAAAAACCAAAGAAAGTATTGACACCTGTGAGCGACGAACCTAAAATTCAGTTCAACGTAACTCATTAATATGTTTGATAAACTAATAGGACAAAAAGAAGTTAAGTCTCAACTAGGGTTTTATGCCGATCTCTTTAATCAGGGATTTGTCGTGCCACCCATCATGTTGAACGCAGCAAAGGGATTAGGCAAGACAGCGTTTGCCACCGCCTTCCATGAGGAAACCAAACAGTCAAGCAGAAAATTCATAGAAATTAATTGCGGCACAATAAGAAATGCCGAGCAATTCTTTGATCAGTTCTTCGTCCCGCAAGTTATGGGGCAAGAGGTTACTGTATTGTTTGATGAGTGTCATGCTCTACCTAAAGATTTAACTAATATATTCTTGACAGCATTTAATGTCGAGGGGGCTAAGAAAAAGCTTGTATCGGTTGCCGAGGGATTCATGGAGTTTAACTTTGAAAAGCAGGTTTATTTATTTGCGACTACCGAGCTACACAAATTGTTTGATCCTTTAAAAGATCGCCTGACCATCATTGACTTTAAGCAGTATGATGAGCAAGAGCTGGGAGAGATCATGAAGAATAAAGTTGACTGGGTAGATTATAAGGATGGGGTAATGACATCTATTGTTTCTTGTGTTAAGGGTAATGCTCGTAGTGCAATCAAACTCGCCCTCAAGATACAGGACTGGTGCAATAAAAACAGAATCAGTTCCATGTGTCATGGTGAGTGGTCTAAGATGAAGGCACACTTTAATATCCTGCCTTTTGGATTGACTAATACCGAGGTGCAGATACTTCGTGCTTTACATAAGCGCGGTGCTTGTTCATTACAGATGCTATCAGCTATTACTGGTATGTCAAGACAAGCATTGCAACAAGAAGCAGAAAACAATTTATTACGTAAGGGGTTTATGGATATAGACGGCAAGCGTAAGATCACAACAAAAGGAACACAAATACTAGAACAAATCAAATGAACGAAAATAAAAAATACATGGTGTCAGTTAACGCACGGGATATAGTCGTGGGTCTACTAGATGAAGAGACTGCAGAAGAAGATATCAACCTAGCCCATAACCTATTCAACTCACATGTTAACTATAATTATTACTGTGGCGTTATTAATTTTAATACGCTCAATAAATTCTATCGGTACTTAATCGATAAACATTTCTTAATGGTTTGGCAACCAAATAAGACATTCCGCGAAACACTCAAGACCGCAACAAACATGGCTCGAAGTGTAATTAATAACGACGTTTGCTTCAGGAACTTCATGCCCGAAATATACCAACGCGAAGTGGCCACAGCTCACAGGTACGCAGTAAGGCTAAACAATCAATAAGATTAAATAAGTAAATGTCCACAAAAGCAAATAAGAAAATGATGTATTACCTAGGTGATACTGGATGTAAGGATTGGAACCAGGCCCTCGATGATTACCTCGAATGCAAACTAACACACCCGCAAATAACTTGGCATAACTTTTATGTCGCTAGAAAAGAAGTGGTGAATTCACTTGACAAGGTAGCAGCATAACTATAAATAAACAAACAACAAATAACAAAATGACAAATAAGCAAATAACATGGGAGCAATTCCTGAGGAGAGCATCATCGCACTTTTTATGTGAGCCTTTACCAGAGGGTTTCTTAGACTTACCTGAAGAAGATATCGATGAGTTTATTAACACAAATAAAACTTGTTGGTTTAAAGATTGTGGGGATACTGAATTATATGAGATCATTGAGGTTCTTGCAAATGAAATGTCTTACTTGCATGAGAATCGGAATTTTGAATTTGACATATAAAAATAGTATTATAAAAGAACACCAACCAAATAACAAAATGAACCAAGAACAAAAAGATTACCTGCTAAAGGTAGAGGCCGAAATAAGTAAAATGTTTTATGAGATTCATGACCTATTATCAGAGGAGACAACCTACGCGATGGCCGACGGTCTCGACGCGTTGAGCTCCGAGGTGATGCCTCTATGGGAAGAGAAGGTACTTAGTGAACCAGACACATGGATAAAAGAGTGACCCAACATTAAGGTCATATGATATAGAATTAGGGTCATTAAAAAAAGATTAAAAAAGATTCAAAAAGGGGTTGACTCACCTGACCAGTCCTGTATAATGTCCCCACAACAAACCAACTAGATAATGAAAACACAAGTAAAAGCAACACCGATAATAGCATCCGATAACTTACAAGTTTCAGAGATGTCGATGGATGATAAGGGCAGAGATATGGCAACATACTTTTTGCGTGATAAGATTTACTCCAATAAGATTCAGGCAGTAGTGCGTGAGTATTTATGCAATGCAATAGACGAGCATTATAAGCATGGAGTGACTAAGCCTATCGAGGCTAAACTGTCAGCAACCGATGATAATGAAGTTGTCTTTTCTGTTCGTGACTTTGCTCAGGGATTATCAGACGATGGAGTTCGTAAAATCTTTGGTATGTATTTCCGTTCAACTAAGTCAGGATCAAATGATAGTATCGGAGGCTTTGGAGTTGGCTCGAAAGCAGGTCACGCATATACTGATACATTTAATATTATCTCTCACTTTGAGGGAGTCAAGACATCATACTCATGTATGCTTGGAGGTGGAGATCATGGAGTGCCAGTAGGTCATATCTATAAGCTCGATGAGTGTCCAACCGATGAGACTGGTATCGAGATAAATCTTTTAGTCGATACTAATAACAAAGAAAGAACGCCTCACTATTCTTCTAGGGAGACAACTGATCCTGAGAAGTTCAAGATTGAGATGATTGCCTTTCTTCAATTTGCCCATTCGCCAATCAAATTAGATATATATGGTGCGGAGTTTAATACCCCTAATCCTCGCAAATCTTGCGAGGTTGATGGTTTTACTATTAGCGTGGTAGATATGTTTACCAAAGAAGAAACAAATTATCGTGGTGATAAGTTCAAGCGTAATATTGTATCGGATTACTTTAATGGGGTAAGAGTTAAAATGGGTGATGTTGTTTATGATCACATTCAGCCAGATTATGGTATGACATTGTTAGACAATACGGCAATCACTATCACCGCTCCTATTGGATCATTCGACATCCCTATCAGCAGAGAAGGCTTAGAGGATACTGAGAGGAATAAGAAAACGTTAAGCCGAGCCAAAGTTGCATACATGAAAGTGCTAGAACAGGATGTTGAGCCATTCAGGAATCTCAGCTTTACTCAACTTGTAGATAAATATGTTGAAGATTCTCTATCAGAGTTCAGGAAAGCTAAAGGAAGTTTTTACACATATAACATGGAGTATATCTATGGTGATGTTTATGAAATGGCAAAGTCAATATGGGAAGCTACGCCTGATGATCTTGTCAATGAAACTAAAGACCTAACAAAAGATGCTAATACTGGCAAACCTATTATTGTTTCTATTCCTAACAATAGAGCATTTGATACTTGGAAGTCTAAGTTAGATACTTGGTGCAAGTTAAAAGGCGTAAAGTATTTAGGTATTAAAGAGTCGAAAGCTTATGGGCAAGAGATTACTGATTGCTACCATATCGTTAAAGCGAAATCAACTTTTAAGTTTGCTCCTGTTAAGGGTAACACTAATACAGGCACAGTATATTATCAGGCTCGATCAATAGGATCATACACGGCACTTGCACTTCACAATATCCTACGTAAAGAGTGCGACCTACCAAAAGCAAAGACACTGGAAGAAGCTAAGAAGCAAAATGAGAAACTTGCTAATCATGGTAAAAACGTAGATCACTTAAATAGATTTATTCTTTCAGCAACTAAAGGTGGTCAAACCTACCGATGTTCACCGCATCGTCACATTGCAGCCAAAGGTCTGATAAAAGACTTAAAAGAAATCGGAATTGACTTTGATGGTAGCGGTAAAATTTGGCATAGAAAAGAAAAGATTAGATTAGATAATCAAAACAAATCTATGATTGGCAAATATATTGATAAGTATTTTGAGATGGAAATTCTCAAAGAGCGCACAAAGAAAATCATTAAAAAGAATCCTGAAAAAGTCCTGCGCTTAGTCGAGATGTTCCAAAGAATTAAAGACGAGAAAATTGATGATGGTTTTACGATTCCATCCCTACGTGCAAAGGTTATTGCAGAGTTCCATCAGGATTTGTATTTCTACCGAAACTCAAAGGCTCTTACAAGGTCGGAATTAAAACAGATATTAAACCTGAAATAGATTTGACACAATCCCGCAATTACCCTACAATAACCACGTAACAACAACCAACTAAATTATGCAATACATTATAAATGACAAAAGCATCGTTTTCTTCTTTGAAGGAAAACCACTTAAAATAGCAAAGACAGATTCTTGCTATCATCGTATCATCGCCTGTTTCGATCTCCCCGAAGATCAGCAAGAGGATTCGATTAATAACATTATCCAACAGAAGGTCGGACAATTCACCAAGGATGGATTCACAATCAATCCAGTCGAAGTCACATTTGAGGGTGAGCGTTTACCTACGGCACTAGCCAACAAGGTGCGCTCGATCTCAGCCGAGGGTTTACCTGTTAAGCTGTTCGCTAAGTTCTGGGAGAATCTACAAGCCAACCCATCAGCTAATTCGGTGCGTGAGCTTTATGACTTCCTTGCTTATAAAGAACTGCCTATCACTGAGGACGGATGCTTCATTGCTTACAAGGGAGTTCAGCGTAATGGCTATTCATGTTCTGGCAATCTAAAGACTAAGGTGCTTCAGGGTGTCGTTGATAGTGCTGGTAAAATTGAAAACAATATCGGTGATACCATCGAAGTTCTCAGGCGTGATGTCGATGACAACCGAGGCAATGGATGCTCTTATGGTCTGCACGTTGGATCACTTGGGTATGCAGAATCATTCTCTCAGGGTAAACTTCTTATTGTTAAGATTAACCCTGCTGACGTAGTGAGTGTGCCACAAGATTGCTCATGCCAGAAGTGCCGTGTATCAAAGTATCAAATCCTTGATGCTTACGAGACTGAGATAACAAATGCGGTCACAGATGAAGACGGCAACCCTATCATGTCAGAAGAAGACGAGGAACATGATGAGTTTGTCGGACGTATCGAAATGTATCTGATTAAAAAAGGTTATACTAATGACGTTGTATCTATCAGGTCTATCCAGAACTCATTCTCTCCTGATTACCCTAGCAGAGTGCGAGTGCTTGATGCGCTAAACGAGTTGGGTGTCGCTTGGGGTGAGAACCGAGGGGGATTCGCTGGTGGATGGTCAGATACTATCATTTAATTTCTAGTTGGTATTAGTAAAACCGCCTCTCTCCTGATATTGGTTTTCAGGGGAGGGGCAAACCTAACAAAATACAATGGAAGAAACATATACAGTAGCGTGGGCAGTATGGTG